>ERZ1066118.159-NODE-159-length-71991-cov-18.862016_pt1 | contig 71991 bp, 61 predicted proteins | sample MGYA00382765_ERZ1066118 | MGnify/ENA primary metagenome ERZ1066118 (study PRJEB33369, sample SAMEA5778348) | biofilm metagenome | biome: Industrial cooling water; feature: Water cooling tower basin; material: Biofilm | place: United Arab Emirates | collected...
GCGCGACGCCTCGGCCCCGGGGGCCGCCGCCGAGGCTGCCGCGGCCGAGGCGCGGACCGCGGTGGAGGCCGTCGAGGCGCGGATCGCGGAGGCCGAGGCCCGTGCCGAGGCCCTGGGCGCGGCGGCCGAGGCCGCGACGCTGGCCACGGCGCGCACCACGGCGCTCGCGCGGCTGCGCACCGCCGTCGACGCGGGCCTGCCCTTCGATGCGGCGCTGGCCGACCTGGCCTCGGCGGGCGTCGACGTCCCCGTGGCGCTGGCCGATGCCGCCGGCTCGGGCGTGCCGTCGCTCGCCACCCTTCAGGATGCCTTCCCCGCCGCCGCGCGCGCCTCGCTGGAGGCTGCGCGGCAGGCCGACATGGGCGACACCTTCGGCGAGCGGCTGGGGTCGTTCCTGCGCAACCAGACCGGCGCGCGGTCGCTCACCCCGCGCGAGGGCGCCGACCCCGATGCCGTCCTGTCGCGCGCCGAGGCCGCGCTGCGCGGGGGCGACCTGCCCGCGGCGCTGGCGGAACTCGGGGCCCTGCCCGAGGCGGGCCGCGCGCCCCTCGCCGACTGGATCGCCGGGGCCGAGGCGCGGCTGGCCGTCCAGCAGGCCGTTGCCGCGCTGGCCGGCGGGGCGGGGAACTGACATGCTCTGGACCCTGCTCAAGGTGATGATCTTCGTCGCCCTCGTGGCGGCGGTCGCCTGGGGGGCGGACCGGCTGCTCGACACCGGCGCGGGCATCCAGGTCGCGGCGGGCGGCTACGAGTTCACGCTGGGCCCGCTGCAGGCCGCGATCGCGGCGCTAATCCTGGTCGGGCTCGTCTGGCTTCTGGTGCTGCTCGTGGGGCTGGTCGTCGCGACCCTCCGCTTCCTCAACGGCGACGAGACGGCGCTGTCGCGCTATCTCGACCGCAACCGCGACCGCAAGGGCTACCAGGCGCTGTCCGATGCGATGGTGGCGCTGGCGTCGGGCGAGGGGCGGCTCGCGCTCGTGCGCGCCGCGCGGGCCGAGAAGTACCTCGCCCGGCCGGAGCTGACCACGCTGATCGCCGCGCAGGCGGCCGAGATGGCGGGCGACGGCACGCGTGCCGGCGCCGCCTACCGCGCGCTGCTGGCCGACGAGCGGACGCGGTTCGTGGGCGTGCGCGGCCTGCTGCTGCAGACGCTGGCCGAGGGCGACCACGAGACGGCGCTGAAGCTCGCCGAGAAGGCCGCCGCGCTGAAGCCCCGCCACGACGAGGTGCAGGACATCCTGCTGCGGCTGCAGGCGGGGCAGGCCGACTGGAAGGGCGCGCGCGCGACGCTGGGGGCCAAGGCGCGCACGGGCGCGCTGCCCAAGGACGTGTACCGCCGCCGCGACGCCGTGCTCGCGCTGCAGGAGGCGCGGTCGGTGATGGACGACGCGGCCTCGATCGAGGCGCGCGAGGCGGCGATCGAGGCGAACCGCCTGTCGCCCGACCTGATCCCCGCCGCCGCGATGGCCGCGCGCAGCCTTGCCTTCAAGGGCGACATGAAGGCGGCCGTGCGCGTCCTGAAGAAGGCCTGGCAGGTGCGCCCGCATCCCGACCTCGCGCAGGCCTTCGCCGACCTCGTCCCCGACGAGACGCCCGAGGCGCGCCTCGCGCGGTTCCGCACGCTCGCGGTGATCCATCCCGACGACCCCGAGACGATGATGATGTGGGCCGAGCTGAACATCGCGGCCGAGGATTTCCCGGCCGCGCGCCGGTCGATGGCGGATCTCGCGCAGCGCGACCCCACGGCGCGCTCGCTTGCCATCATGGCCGCGATCGAGCGGGGCGAGGGCGCGGACGAGGGCGTGGTGCGCGCCCTGCTCGCGCGCGCGCTGTCGGCCCCGCGCGGGCCGCAGTGGTGCTGCGACAAGTGCCAGACGGTGCATGCCGCCTGGGCCCCGATCTGCGACCATTGCGGCGGCTTCGACACCCTCTCCTGGCGCAGCCCGCCGGCCGGGACCGTCCCCCCGAACGCCGGGCTCGAGTTCCTGCCCCTGGTCGGCCCCGCCCCGCGGAAGGACGGCCCCGCGGCCGCGGTGGTCGACGCCGAGCCCGTCCAGCCGCGCGTGGATTAGGGCTACCCAGCCCCCGCGCAGGGTGCTAGAAGCGCCGCGTCCGAACCGGAGGGGCCTGGCCCCGCCACCGGCCCGGCGCCGCAGTAGCTCAGCTGGTAGAGCACGTCATTCGTAATGATGGGGTCGGGGGTTCGAGTCCCTTCTGCGGCACCACCGCCGGGCCGGCGCCCGGCGACGGCCCCGCGCCCGCCCGGATCGCGGCGGTGACGGCGGCCGGGACGGGGCGCTGCGCTGGATCGCCGGGCAGGCCGCCGCCCTGCGCCGTGCCGCGGGACGCCCGTCACAGCAGCCATTCGATCGGCAGGCGGCCCAGGATGCGCAGCGCCAGCCGGCCGAGGGGGGTGGTGCCCGGCTCGGGCGACAGCGGCACGGCGGGCCCGCCGGCCTGCCCGGCGATCCAGCGCAGCGCCCCGTCCGGCCCCCGTTCCACCCGGTAGGCCTCGGACCGCCCCACCCGGTCCATCATGGCGCCGACCGCGCGCGCGATGGCCGGGCTGTCGACGACGATCCCGAGCTCGGTGTTCAGCCGGGCCGAGCGCGGATCGAAGTTGAACGAGCCGATGAAGACCCGCCGGCCGTCGAAGACCATGGTCTTGGCGTGGAGGCTCGAGGCCGAGGCCCCGAGCGAGCCCGAGCCGACGAGGTCGATGTCGCGCGCCGGCCCCGATCCGGCCGTGCCCGCGCGCAGCTCGAGCAGCGTCACGCCGGCGCCGGCCAGGTCCGCCCGACGGCTGGCGTAGCCCGCGTGGACGAGGGGGACGTCCGCCGCCTCCCAGGCGTTGGTCAGCACCCGGACGGCGACCCCGCGCCGCGCCAGCGCGGCCAGCGCGGCGGTCCCTTCCCGGCCGGGCACGAAATAGGCCGACACGAGGTCGAGCGTGGCCTCGGGCTGGCCGACGTGGTCGAGCATCCGCGCCAGCAGGAGGTCGCCGTTCCGCGCGAGGCCGAGGCCCTTCGCGGGATCGTCGCTGACGAGCGTGACGGGCACCCATTCGAAGATGTCCTCGCCCGCGGTCACGGCGCGGATGAGGTCGCTCGCCCGGATCGCGGCGGCGTAGGGGCCGGTCTCGGGCGCTTCGGCGGCGCGGCGGGCGGCGGCGGCCAGCGCCTCGAGCCCCTCGGGGGCCGGGGCCAGGATGCGGTCGGCGGGATAGGCCGAGGCGGCGGCCCAGTAGCGGTCGAAGTCGCGCCCCACCGCCTCGGCCGCGGGGCCGACCACCAGCGCGTCGAGGTCGATGTAGTGCGCCCCCTCGCCGTAGCCGAAGTAGACGTCGCCCACGTTGCGCCCGCCGAGGATCGCCGCCGCGCCGTCCACGGTGAAGGACTTGTTGTGCATCCGCCGGTTCAGGCGGGGGAAGTCGAACAGGTACCCCAGCTCCTTCAGCCACCGCGTCGTGAACGGGTTCCAGAGCCGGACCTCGGCCGTCGGCAGCGCGTGGAGCCCGGCCAGCGCCGCGTCGAGGCCGCCGATGCCGTTGTCGTCGAGAAGCAGGCGCACGCGCACGCCGCGCGCCGCGGCCTGCCGCAGCGCGTCGAGAAGCATGGTCCCGGTCGCGTCGTCCTGCCAGATGTAGTACTGGGCGTCGATCGTCGCCTGCGCCTCGTGCGCCAGGTGCATCCGCATCGCGAAGGCGTCGCGCCCGTCGGGCAGGGGCCGCACGCCCGACAGGCCCGGACAGGCCGCGGCCCGTGGCCCTATGGCCGTGCCGAGCCGCGTCGCGCCGCAGCAGGGGATCGCCGCGCTTGGCGGGCGCGCGTCCTGCGGCGGAAGCGGGAAGAGCACCCGCAAGGCAAGGATCGCGCCCGCGAGGACGGCCGGAACGATGACCAGAAGGTACAGCATGATCCGCCCTGCGCGCCCCGTCGTCCGCCCCGCCCGTCGTCCGCCCCCGGCCCCTCCCGCCGCCCCCGGCGCAACGTCCCGGACGCGGGCAGGATCCGCCGCCCCCTACCGCCAGGGCGGCTCCACCGCGTCGCCGGGCCTCAGCGGCCGGAAGCGGGCGGGATCGACGCCGTGCCGGTCGAGCGCGCGCGCCAGGTCGCGGGGCGGGTCGTCGCGTCCCTCCCACGACAGGCGGAACGTGCCCCAGTGATGCCCATAGGCCCGCGCCGCGCCGCAGTCGAGCAGGATGCGCACCGCCTCGCCCGGGTCGACGTGCTGCCCGCGCAGATGCCAGCGCGGCTCGTAGGCCCCGATCGGGATCAGCGCCGCGTCGGGCGGGCCGTAGGTCTCGCGGATCCGGCGGAACTCGCGCCCGTCGCCATAGGCGGTGTCGCCGACGTGGTAGAGCACGCCCCCCCCCGCCCCGGTGAGAACCCAGGAGCCCCAGAGCGCCATGTGCCGGTCGCGGACCCCGCGCCCCGACCAGTGGATCGCGGGCTCGAGGTGCACCGTCAGGCGGTCCGACAGGGCCGCGCTCTCGCCCCAGTCGAGCGCGCGGACCGGGATGCCGGGATCGTAGCGGCGCACCACCGCGTCGTTGCCGAGCGGGGTCAGCACCCGGCAGCCGAACCGCCGCGCCAGCCGCGCCAGCGTCGGCCCGTCGAGGTGGTCCCAGTGGTTGTGCGTGACGAGAACCGCGTCGATGGGCGGAAGGTCGTCCCAGGCGATGCCCGGCGGCTGCGCCCGGCGCGGCCCGACCGCGCCCCCCGGCCCGAGCCGGTCGGCGTAGACCGGGTCGACCAGGACGTTCATCCCCTCGACCTGCACGAGATGGCTCGAGTGCCCGATGAAGGCGATCCGCAGCGCCGTGGCCCGCCCGGGCGGCCGGTCGCGCCGCGCCGGGCCAGGCACGGCGGGCCAGGGGCGCGCGTACTGCCCCGCGAGGAACCGCGCGTACTGCGTCAGCCCGCGCCGGGGCACCTCGGCCGGCGGCCGGAAGTGCCGCCCGTCGAAGTGGTCGGTGGGCGGCCCGTCGTAGAAGGGGTTGCGGCGCATCATCCGTCCGTCCCGCCGGCGGCCGCGCGGGCCGCCCCGGAGGCGCCCGGGCGACGGCCGCCGCCCCGGAAGCGGCCCGCGACGACGGCGGGGCGAAGGCGGTCGGCGGCCGGACCCCGCAGGGTGGCGGGGGTCGGGCCGATGCGCAGGTCGGTCCCGGCGTCCATCCCCCGAGGATAGGGGCACGGTCCCGGTCCGGCAAGCGCGACCGACCGAGGTCGGACGGTTTGCCGGAGACGGATGCGAGGCGGGCGACGCCGGGGCCGCCCGGATCCGCGTGGCCCTGACCCTCGTCGACACCGCCCTTCCCGAGGGCGCGCGGCCCCCCGGCCGTGCACCCGGTCCCTTCGCCATGCGCCGTGCGGCAGGACCGGCGGATCGGCACCGCGCCCGAGGCGATCCGCCGCCTCCGCCGTGTCGCGGATCCGCGCCGCGACGGGTGAGGCCCCGGACCGGCGACGCGGCCATCCCCGGCGCCCTCGCGATGCGCTAGTACCGGGCGGTCGTCCGGTGGCCCGGCGGATGGGCCAGCGCGACGAAGGTGATCGGCGCGCCGCGCCACCAGGTCGCCCGCTCCATCACCAGGACCGGCCCGCCGGGCGCGTGGCCCAGATGCGCGACCGCGCGGTCGTCGGCGGCGCGGGCCGTGAAGCCCACCTCCACCTCGGAATAGGGGACGGCGGCGATCAGCCATTCGCCGGGCGGGGTCGTCGCAAAGCCCTCGTCCAGCGCCTGCGGCAGCGCCGCGGCGTTGATCCAGCGGTCCTCGAGCTGCGCGGGCGCGCCGTCCGCGAGGTGCAGGCAGGTCACCTGAAGGACCGCCGCGCCGGGATCGAGCCCCAGGCGCGCCCCGAGCCAGCCCGGCGCGGCCCCCGCCGCCCGCGCGATCAGCCGGTAGCCGTAGGCCGCCCCCGCCGCCTCGATCGCGGCGCGCGCGACCGGCATCGCGAAGCGCGCCTGCCGCAGCGGCGCGGTCCGGACGCGGGTGCCCGCGCGGCGGCGCCGGTCCAGAAGGCCCAGCGCCGCCACCTCGCGCAGCGCGCGGTTCATCGTCGTGCGCGAGCAGCCGAAGGCGCGCGCCAGCTCCACCTCGCCGGGCAGCCGCGTGCCCGGCCCCCAGGGCCCCTCGGTGATGCGGCGCAGGATCTCGGCCATGACGGCACGGAAGGTGGTCCGATCCGCCACCCGGGGGGCGGGGTCAGGCATCGGCGGCAAGTTCGGCCGCCACCCGCCGCCAGGCCGTGACGATCGCTTCGCGCGCGACGTGCCGGCCCCCGCGCACGCGGTGCCGGCCCGCCGACCACACGTCGGTCACGACCGCGTCGGGGGCGGCGAAGGCCAGCCCGTCGAGGATCTGCCCCGACCCCAGCGCGCAGAGCGCGGGGTGCCCGAGGTCGATCGCCATCAGGTCGGCCAGCAGCCCCGGCGCGATCCGCCCCGCCGGGCGGCCCAGCGCCCGCGCCCCGCCCGCCGCCGCCCCGAGGAAGATCGCCTCGCCCGTCGAGCCGTCGTCCCCCGCCATCGCGCAGCGCGACAGGTCGCGCAGGCGCTGGCCGTATTCCAGCGTCCGCATCTCCTCCACGAGCGAGATGCGGACGTTGCTGTCCGACCCCAGGCCGAACGCCCCGCCCGCGGCCCGCCAGCCCGGCCCGTCGAAGGGGCCGTCGCCCAGGTTCGCCTCGGTCACGGGACAGAGGCCCGCGACCGCCCCGGTCGAGGCCAGACCCCGCCGCTCGTCTGCGGTCATGTGGGTGGCGTGGACGGCGCACCAGCCCGCGTCCACGGGCGCGTTGGCCAGAAGCCATTCCACCGGGCGCGCGCCCAGCGCGGCGCGGATCTCGTCCACTTCGCGCGGCTGCTCGGCTACATGGATGTGGACCGGCCCGCCCGCCGCCAGCGGCAGGGCGCGCGCGAGGTCGTCGGGCGTCACCGCGCGAAGCGAATGCGGGGCGATTCCCACCACCGTGTCGGCGGGCAGCCCCCGCGCCGCCGCCCGCGCGCCCTCGAGCAGGCGCGCGTAGGCGTCGGGCCCGGTGCCGAAGCGGCGCTGCGCCGGGGCGAGCGGCCGGCCCCCGGCCCCGCCCCGGGCGTAGAGGACCGGCAGCAGCGTCAGGCCGATGCCGGTCCGCGCCGCCGCCGCGCAGATCCGCGCGGAAAGCTCCGCCGGATCGTCGTAGGGCGCGCCGCCGGGCGCATGGTGGAGGTAGTGGAACTCCGCCACCGCGGCGAAGCCCGCCTCCTGCATCTCCATGAAGGCGAGGGCCGCGATCGCCTCCACCTGGTCGGGCGAGAGCCGCGCGGTGAAGCGGTACATCGTCTCGCGCCAGGTCCAGAAGCTGTCGCGCCCGGCGCTGCGCCGCTCGGTCATGCCGGCCATGGCGCGCTGGAAGGCGTGGCTGTGCAGGTTCGAGGGCGCGGGCAGCAGCGCGCCCACGCGCGCGTCCTTTGGCCGGGGGCGGGCGCCCTCCTCCACCGCCGCGATGCGGTCGCCGCGGAGCGTGACGCGCACGTCGCGCGCCCATCCCCCGGGCAGCAGGGCGAGATCGGCCACGATCACGGACGCGTTCCTTATGTGTAGACATAATCAGCCTAGCCCTCTACACCGGACCCGGCAAGCGCTTTGCGGAACCGCGCGATGGACCAGCCGACCCTTGTCCTGACGGGCTGCGCCGCCGCCACGATGGCGGGGGGCGGCGCGCCCGGCGACGTGATCCCGGACGCGGCGGTGGCCCTGGGCGGGGGCCGCATCCTCTGGGCCGGCCCCCGCGTCGGCCTGCCGGCCGAACACCGCGCCGCGCCGCGCCGCGACCTCGGCGGGCGGCTCGTCACGCCGGCGCTGATCGACTGCCACACTCACGCCGTCCACGCCGGCCACCGCGCTGCCGAGTTCGAGATGCGGCTGAACGGCGCCAGCTACGAGGCCATCGCGCGCGCGGGGGGCGGCATCCTCTCGACCGTCGCCGCGACCCGCGCCGCGACCGAGGACGAACTGCTCGCGGCGTCCCTGCCCCGCATCGACGCGATGATCGCGGCCGGGGCCGGAACGATCGAGATCAAGTCGGGCTACGGCCTCGACCGCGACACGGAACTGCGGATGCTGCGCGTCGCCCGGCGGATCGGGCGGTCGCGCGCCGTGACGGTGCGGACCACCTTCCTCGGGGCCCATGCCGTGCCCCCCGGCCACGCGGGCCGCGCCGACGCCTACATCGACGCGGTGGCGATCCCGGCGCTGCGCGAGGCCCATGCCGAGGGGCTGGTCGACGCGGTCGACGCCTTCTGCGAGCGGATCGCCTTCGCGCCCGCGCAGGTCGAGCGGCTGTTCGCCGCGGCGCGCGGGCTGGGCCTGCCCGTCAAGCTCCATGCCGAGCAACTGTCGGACCTGGGCGGGGCGGCGCTGGCCGCGGCCCACGGCGCGCTGTCGGCCGACCATCTGGAACACCTCCCGGACGCGGGCGTCGCGGCCATGGCGCGCGCGGGCACGGTCGCGGTGCTGCTGCCCGGCGCCTTCTACGCGCTGCGCGAGACGCAGGCGCCCCCGGTCGCCGCGCTGCGCGCGGCCGGCGTGCCGATGGCGGTGGCGACCGACTGCAACCCGGGATCCTCGCCGATGACGAGCCTGCCGCTCGCCATGAACATGGCCTGCACCCTGTTCCGCCTGACCCCCGCCGAGGCGCTGGCGGGCGTCACCGCGAACGCCGCCCGGGCCCTCGGACTGCGCGACCGGGGCCGGATCGCGCCGGGGCTGCGCGCCGACATCTGCGTCTGGGACGCGGGGCACCCGGCGGAGCTGGCCTCCCGGATCGGGCATCCGGGGCCGTGGCGGCGCATCATCGGGGGGGCCTGGGATGACTGAGGCGCTGGTGCCGGGCGGGGTGACGCTGGCGCAGCTGGAGCGGCTGTGGCGCGGGGGCGCCCCGGCGCGGCTCGACCCCGCCTGCCGCGCGGGCGTGGAGTCCGCGGCCGCCCGCGTCGCCGGGGCCGCGGCGGCCGGGACGGCGACCTACGGCGTCAACACGGGCTTCGGCAAGCTCGCGCACATGAAGATCGCCGCGGCCGACACGGCGGCCCTGCAGCGCAACCTCATCCTGTCGCACTGCTGCGGGGTGGGCGAGCCGATGCCGCCGGCGGTCGTCCGCCTGATGATGGCGCTGAAGCTGCTGTCGCTGGGACGGGGCGCCTCGGGCGTGCGGTGGGCGGTGATCGCGGCGCTCGAGGGCGCGCTCGCGCACGGCATCACGCCGGTGATCCCGGCGCAGGGGTCGGTCGGCGCCTCGGGCGACCTCGCGCCGCTGGCCCACATGACCGCGGCGCTTCTGGGCGTGGGCGAGGTGACGGTCGGCGGCCGGGTCCGCCCCGCCGCGCAGGCGCTGGCGGATGCGGGGCTGGCGCCGCTGACCCTCGGGCCGAAGGAGGGTCTCGCGCTGATCAACGGGACGCAGTTCTGCACCGCCTACGCGCTCGCGGGGCTCTTCGGCGGCTGGCGGGCGGCCTGCGCCTCGCTGGTGACGACGGCGCTGTCGACCGACGCGGTCATGGGCTCGACCGCGCCGCTTCACCCCGAGGTCCACGCGCTGCGCGGCCACGCGGGGCAGATCGAGGTCGCCGCCGTCATGCGGGGGCTGCTCGAGGGGTCGGCCATCCGCGAAAGCCACCGCGACGGCGACGCCCGCGTGCAGGACCCCTACTGCATCCGCTGCCAGCCGCAGGTGACGGGGGCCGCGATGGACGTGCTGCGCATGGCGGCCCGCACGCTGGAGATCGAGGCGAACGCGGCCACCGACAACCCGCTCGTGCTGTCGGACGGGATCGTGTCGGGCGGCAACTTCCACGCCGAGCCCGTGGGCTTCGCCGCCGACATGATCGCCATGGCGCTGGCCGAGATCGGGTCGATCGCGCAGCGGCGGGTGGCGCTGATGGTGGACCCCGCGCTGTCCTTCGACCTGCCCGCGTTCCTGACGCCGGAGCCGGGGCTGAACTCGGGCCTCATGATCGCCGAGGTCACGACCGCGGCGCTGATGGCCGAGAACAAGCACGCGGCGCATCCCACCGTGATCGACTCGACGCCGACCTCGGCCAACCAGGAGGATCACGTCAGCATGGCCGCCCACGGCGCGCGGCGGCTGATGCCGATGGTGGCGAACCTCGAGGTGATCCTCGGGGTGGAGGCGATCTGCGCCGCGCAGGGGATCGGCTTCCGCGCGCCGCTGGAGACCTCGGCGCCCCTCGCGCGCGCGGTGGCGCATCTGCGCACCCGCGTGGCCCCGCTGGGCGCGGACCGCTACCTCGCGCCCGACCTGGCCGCCGCCGCCGCGATGGTCGCGGACGGGGGGCTGGTCGGGGCCGCGGGGGTGGCGATGCCCGCGCTGTGAGGGCGAGGAGAGACCTTTCCGATAAGGCGCCTCCCTCCCCCCTCGTGGGGGAGGGGCGTGACCGCACCGACCTGACAGCCCCGCGATGGAGCCGCCCATGACCCGCCACAACGCCCGCGACGTCTTCCCCGCCACCGGCACCGAGCGCAGCTGCAAGAGCTGGCAGACCGAGGCGGCGCTGCGGATGCTGATGAACAACCTGCATCCCGACGTGGCCGAGAACCCGCACGAGCTGGTGGTCTACGGCGGGATCGGGCGGGCGGCGCGCACCTGGGAGGATTTCGACCGGATCGTCGCCGCGCTGCGCGACCTCGAGGGCGACGAGACGCTGCTGGTCCAGTCGGGCCGGCCCGCGGGGGTCTTCCGTACCCACGCCGACGCGCCGCGCGTGCTGATCGCCAACTCCAACCTCGTGCCGCACTGGGCGACCTGGGACCATTTCAACGCGCTCGACCGCAAGGGGCTGATGATGTACGGCCAGATGACCGCCGGGTCCTGGATCTACATCGGCACGCAGGGCATCGTTCAGGGCACCTACGAGACCTTCGCGGAGGCGGGGCGCCAGCACTGCGGCGGCGACCTGCGGGGCCGCTGGATCCTGACCGGGGGTCTGGGCGGGATGGGCGGCGCGCAGCCGCTCGCCGCGGTGATGGCGGGGGCCTGCTGCCTTGCGGTGGAATGCGACGAGACGCGGATCGATTTCCGCCTGCGCACCCGCTATGTCGACGCGAAGGCGCACGCGCTGGACGAGGCGCTGGCCCTGATCGCGGACTGGACGTCGCGGGGCGAGGCGAGGTCGGTCGGCCTGGTGGGGAACGCGGCGGAGGTCTTCCCCGAGCTCGTGCGGCGGATGAGGGCGGGCGGGCCGCGCCCGGACATCGTGACCGACCAGACCAGCGCCCACGATCCCCTGAACGGCTACCTGCCCGTCGGCTGGACCGTGGCGCAGGCCCGCGCCGCGCGCGAGACCGACCCGAAGGCCGTGGAGTCCGCCGCGCGGGCCAGCATGAGGACGCATGTGGCGGCCATGGTGGATTTCTGGAACGCGGGCGTGCCGACGCTCGACTACGGCAACAACATCCGCCAGGTGGCCCTCGACGAGGGGCTGGAGAACGCCTTCGCCTTCCCGGGCTTCGTGCCGGCCTACATCCGGCCGCTGTTCTGCCGCGGCATCGGCCCCTTCCGCTGGGCCGCGCTGTCGGGCGATCCCGCGGACATCCATGCCACCGACGCGGCGATGAAGCGGCTCTTCCCCGACAACGAGCACCTGCACCGCTGGCTCGACATGGCGGGAGAGCGGATCGCCTTCCAGGGCCTGCCCGCGCGGATCTGCTGGATCGGCCTCGGCGACCGGCACCGGGCGGGGCTGATGTTCAACGACATGGTGGCAAGCGGCGCGCTGAAGGCCCCGGTCGCGATCGGGCGGGACCATCTGGACAGCGGATCGGTCGCCAGCCCCAACCGCGAGACGGAAGCCATGCGCGACGGGTCCGATGCGGTCAGCGACTGGCCGCTTCTCAACGCGCTCCTCAACACGGCCAGCGGCGCGACCTGGGTCAGCCTGCACCACGGCGGCGGGGTGGGGATGGGGTTCAGCCAGCACGCGGGCATGGTGATCGTGGCCGACGGCACCCCCGACGCCGCCCGGCGGCTGGAGAGGGTGCTGTGGAACGACCCCGCGACGGGGGTCATGCGCCACGCCGACGCGGGCTACCCCGAGGCGCTCGACTGCGCCGCCGCCCACGGGCTGCGGCTGCCGGGGATCACGGGCTGACGGCGGCGGCGGGGTCCAGCGGCGCGTCGATGCGGACGCGGAGGCCGCCCGGCTCGTAGGCGATCGCGGTGCGGCCGTTGATCTGCTGGCCGAGGACCCGGCTCAGCAGCCGCGAGCCGAAGCCCTGGCGGCGGGGCTCGGACACTGGCGGCCCGCCGCTCTCGACCCAGTCGATGACGAGATGCCCCTGCTCCACGCGCCAGGCCACCGACACGCGGCCGTCGGGCACCGACAGGCTGCCGTGCTTGGCGGCGTTGGTCGCCAGCTCGTGCAGGCCCATGCCGATCGGCACCGCGAGCGCGGGCCCGAGATCCACCTCCGGCCCCTCGAGCGTGACGCGCGCCTCGAGCCCGTAGGGCTCGAGCTCCAGCCGGATCAGGTCGCGCAGGGCGGCCCTCTCCCAGGCGTTGTCGGTCAGCAGCGAATGCGACCGGCCGAGCGACATCAGCCGTTCGCCGAAGCGCTCGCGGAAGGCCTCCATCCCCGCCGAGGACCGCATGGTGGCCCCGGCGATGGCCTGCACGGTGGCCAGCGTGTTCTTGACGCGGTGATGCAGCTCGCGGATGAGGAAGCGCTGGCGTTCCTCCAGCTCCCTGCGCCCGGTGATGTCCATGTTGACGCCGGCGAGGCGGAGCACGCGCCCCGACCCGTCGCGCAGGGCGCGGCCCCGGCCCATCAGCCAGCGCCAGCCGCCGGCTCCGTCCTCCACGCGGAACTCCACGTCGTAGGGCCGCGCGGGGTCGGCCAGCGTCGCCGCGATCTCGGCCTGCACGGCGGGACGGTCCTCGGGGTGGATCCGCGTGATGACCGCCGCCAGGGTCGGGACCGGATCGTCGGGCACGCCGAACAGCCGGCCGCCCTCGGCCGTCCAGGCGATGCGGTCGGTCTCGGGGTGCCATTCCCAGCTCGCGACCCCCGCCGCCTCCTGCGACAGCGCGAGGCGCTCGGCGGTGGTGGCGAGTTCGGCCGCGACGCGCTTGGGCTCGGTGAGGTCGAGGATGAAGGCCACCGACTGCTCGCGCTCGGGCTCGGCCAGGCTGTAGCCGACCAGCACCGGCACGCGCCGGCCGTCGGCGCGGAGGTATTCCTTCTCGTAGGGGGTGCAGGCGCCGCGCTCGCGGGCCTCGGCCACGCCGCGCGCATCGGCATCCCGCCATTCGGGCGGCGTGAGCGCGGCCCAGTCGAGCCGGCCCGCGTCGAGGTCGGCGCGGGCATGGCCGACGATCCGCAGGAACTCGTCGTTGGCGAAGTGGACCCCGCCCCGGATGTCGCCGTAGATCATCCCGATCACGTTCGAGGTGGCGAAGCCCCGCAGCCGCTCCTCGCTGCGGCCGAGGTCGCGCACGAGCCGCGTGCGGTCGAAAACGCCCCAGACCCGCTCGGCCACCAGCTGCACGAGCTCGCCCGTCCCGGTCCAGTCGTAGGGGGCGCCGTGGACCATCACGAAGGCGCCGACCAGCCGGCCCCGCCGAACCAGCGGCGCGAGCAGGCAGGACCGGATCCCCGCCCCCTCGAACCAGGCGGCGCGGCTGGCGGTGAGGCCGTGGGTGCGGACGTCGGGGATCTTGACAACCTGCCCCTCGGCCAGCGCGGCGCGCGTCGCCTCGGCAAAGACCTCGGAATAGGGCTTCACGCCCGACCCCAGCGGGCCCGGCCACGAGGCCATGTGGATCGTCGCGCGGTCCGCCTCGGCGTCGATCTCGTAGACCGCGGCCCCGTCGACCCCCAGGTGCCCGACCAGCGCCGTCGCGGCCGTGCGCAGGACGGCCTGCGGGTCCTCCTCGGGGTCGAGCCGCGCGTAGAGATCGGCGAGGAAGCGGCTGCGGGCCTCGCGCCGGGCAAGCTCGGCCTGCGCCCGAACCCGGTCGGTGATGTCGACGCCCGAGGGCTGGAGCGCGACGATCCGTCCCGCCGCGTCGCGCAGGGGGGCCATCTGGAAGTCGATGGTGATCGACCCGTCCGGGTCGCGGGTGCGCACCTCGAGGTCGAAGCGGCTGGACTCGCCGCGTGCGGCCGCCTCGCAGGCGGCCTTCACGCGCGCCTGCGCCTCGGGCAGGCCCTGCCACCAGGGGCAGTCCCAGACCGGCCTGCCCAGCACGTCCGAGCGGGTGGCGCCGATCAGCCGCAGCGGGGCCTGGTTCGCCTCCAGCACCCGGCCGTCGAGGTCGAGAAGGCCGACGAAGGCGAAGAGGTTGTCGAGGATGCCGCGCAGGCGCGCCTCGGATTCGCGCAGCCCGTCGGCCGCGTCGTTCAGGGTCTGGCCGATCCGCGCGATCTCGGTCACGCCGACCGCGCCGAGTTCGGCCCGCCGCCCCTCGCGGATCGAGGCGGCGAGGTCGCCCACGCGCTCCACCGCGCTGGACAGGCGGCGGCGCATGGCCACCGCCAGCCCCAGCCCCAGCGCGCCCAGCCCGCCCCCCGAGGCCGCGAGCGTGAGGAGCGACCGCTGCAGCGCGGTGTCGATCTCGGCGACGGGCAGCGCCACGACGACCCGCCACCCCGTGGCGGACGAGGTGCGGAAGGCCACGAGCGATTCGACCCCGTCGACCGTGGCCCCGTAGTAGATCCCGTCGCCCCGGGCGGCGCCGTCGCGGAAGGTCTGCGTCGCGGGCCGGCCCGCGTAGGCCGCGAAGCCCGGGTCGCGCGCGACGCGCACGAAGTTGCGGTCGATGATCACCGCGCTCCACCCCGGGGGCCGGTCGAACCGCGTGAGGATCCGCTGGAAGAAGGCGAGGTCGAGGCTCGCCCCGACGAAGAGCCGGACCCCGTCCGGCTCGACCACCGGGGCCGTGACCTGGACGGCGGGCTGGCGGGTGATCGGCCCCTCGAAGGTGTCGCTGAGGTAGGGGCGGCCCAGCTCCGCCGCGCGGGCGTCGGCCTGCCGCACCCCCCCGGGCACGGGCGGCAGGTCGGGGGTGCCGAGGGGAAGGCGCGTCGTCGCCAGCAGCGCGCCCTCGGCATCGCGGACCGAGATGTTGAAGCCCTGCCTGTCGCGCACCCGCAGCGCCTGGGCGTGGAACTCGGCCAGGTCGCCGCGCGACAGGCTCGGGGCCGTGGACAGGGCCTGCATGGTGGTCGCGACGATCTCGACCTCGCGGTCGAGCGCGATGGCGAGCACGCGCGCGAGCGACCGCGCCTCGCCCTCGGCCTTCGCCCGTTCCGAGGCGGCGTACTGCACGAGAAGCAGCGCGATGATCGCCAGCGCCGGCAGCAGCACGCCGAGAAGCAGCGCGGTCAGGTGCCAGGTGAAGGACCGCGCGCCCCGAAGCGCCGGCCGGGCGGATCCCGGCGGCGGCCCCGACGCGCGGGGCAGGGATTCGGGCAGCGCCTGCGTCTCGCTCAATCGGGCCTCGGTCGCGGTTGATGCCGGCGGATCTGCCGCAGGATGCCACGGCGGCCTTGCCATCTAGGCCATCGAGCGGGCAGAATGCAAGCGACTCGGAGCGGGTCAAGCCTTTGAAACCAAATGACTTACATCAGGGAACCGTTTGCAGGCCCGGGCGTTTCACCCCCTTTGCGCCAACCGCGGGGACCGGCCGGTCAGGGGACGGTTGCCGGCGCTGGACAGGGATCGAACGCGCGCCATGGATTTCCTGTTGCTGATCGTCGAGGATGACGCCTTCCTCCGCATCGACCTCGCCGACGCCCTGGCCGCCGGTCTGGGCGTCGTCCCCCAGATGCGCGGCTCGCTGGCCGAGGCGATGGCCTACGACGGGCGGATGCCCGACCTCGCGATCCTCGACATCGACCTCGGCGACGGCAAGGTCTTCCCCTTCGCCGACCGCTGGCGGCGGCGGGGGTGCCGATCCTGTTCCTGTCCGGCTCGCGCCGGCAGGACCTGCCCGACCGCTTCCAGGGGCAGATGTACATGTCCAAGCCCTACGACGAGCCGCGCCTGATGGGGATCGTCGCGGCGCGGCGGGCGGCGCTCGGGGGGGCGCCCTAGGCGCGCGGCGGCCCGGTCCTCCGCCGCAGGCCGGCGGGCGGGGCGCCGAAGCGGGCGCGGAAGCTTTTCGAGAAGTGCGAGACCGACCCGAACCCGCAGGCGGTCGCCACCTCGAGCAGCGTGAGATCGGTCGTGCCCAGCAGGTTGCGCGCGCGGTCGAGCCGCAGGTTGCGGTAGAAGTCGGCCGGGCTCTGGCCCGCCGCGCCGCGGAACAGCCGCTCGAGGTGGCGGCGCGAACAGCCCGCCCGCCGCGCGAGGGCGTGCATCGGCAGCGGATCCTCGAGGTGGCGGTTCATCAGCGCCACCGCCGACGTCAGCGCCGGGCTGCGCGACGACAGCAGCGCCGCGACCGAGCTGCGCTGCCCGCCGCCCCCGCCGCCGGGCACCACGGTGCGCAGGCACATCTCGGACACCATCGCCGCGAAGTCCGCGCCGTGGTCGCCGGCGATGACCGACAGCATCATGTCGGTCGAGGCGGCCCCGCCGCCGCAGGTCATGAGCCGCCCGTCCATCTCGAACCGGCCGTCGGTGGGGACGAGGTCGGGGAAGGTCTCGGCGAAGCCGGGCTGGTTCTCCCAGTGCAGGGTGAAGGGCCGGCCGGCCAGAAGGCCGGCGCGCGCCAGCGCCACGGCGCCCGTGCAGATGCCGCCGACCGTCCCGCCGAAGCGGTGGTGACGCTGGACGGCCCCCACGACCCCGGGGGCGGCCGCCGCCATCGCCGGGTTGCCCGCGCAGACGAGGAGCCGCGTCTCGCGGTCCTGCGCATCGAGCGGGCCGTCCGCGCCGACCGCGATCCCCGACGAGCTGGCGACCGGCGCGCCCGACTCCGACAGGATGCGCCAGCGGTAGAGCGGCTGCTGCGACAGCTGGTTGGCGATGCGCAGCGGCTCCACCGCCGAGGCGAAGGCCAGAAGCGTGAAGCCGGGCACGAGGACGAAGGCGTAAGCCCGCGTCGCGGCGGCCGCGGCCACGGGGTAGAAGGCCGCCCCGCCCGGCACCAGTGGATCGTCGCCCGCCATCCGCAGCCCCCCGTGCGCCATTGCACCGCGCCGGGGGGGCCGGGGTCAAGGGCCCGGGATCCGGCCGCGCGCCCCGCGCCCGGCGCGGCGGCCGGCGCGCGCGAGGGCCTTGCATCCGTATGCAGCCGGCGTAGGGTCGTCCCAGCCACGCAGCAGGGTGGGACCGGATGGCCGATCAGCTTCAGCCCGTCAGCGACGCCGTCCTCCAGGTGGAGCGGCGCGACTTCGTCCAGCTCGCCCCGGCCGACCGCCGCCGCGTCCAGCCGATGCGCGGCTTCGATCCGGTCTACACCGACATCGTGGACTACATCGTGCGCTGCACCCACCGCATCTGGGACGAGCGCGACGTGGGCCTCATCTACAGCCACTACACGCACAACTGCGTGGTCTACGGCACCCTGGGCACCGTCTACGACCGCGAGGCGATGGTGCGCGACACGATCCAGCGGCTCGTCAGCTTCCCCGAGCGGCGCGGGATGGCCACGCAGGTGATCTGGCGCGGCGACGAGGACGCGGGCTTCTACACCTCGCATCTGGTCACGGGGTCGGGCCGGCACACGCAGGACGGCCACCTCGGCCCCGCGACGGGGCGGCCTTTCGTGTCGCGCACCGTGGCCGACTGCATGGTGCTGGAAAACAGGATCTACCGCGAATGGATCGTGTCGGACACGCTCGCGATCCTGCTGCAACTGGGCATCGACCACCACGCCCATGCCGACGGGATCGCGGCCGGGCTTCACGCGCGCGGCCAGCGGTCGATCGACATGGGCGAGAACCGCCGGATGCTGGGCCAGTACCCGCCCGAGGCCGAGGCGGACCTGTCGATCGCGCACAACGGCGTGGAGGAATGGACGCTGCGCTGGATGCACGAGGTCTGGAACCGGCGGATGTTCGGCCGGCTCGCGGAGGTCTACGCGCCCAACTGCCAGTTCCACGGCCCGCTGATGACCGAGCTCTACGGGCAGGCCGCGGTGATCCACCAGACGCTGGGGCTGGTCGGCTCGATCCCCGACGCGGGCTTCACGCCCCAGCACGTCTGTTCCGTGGAATCCGAGGAGGGGGGGCACAAGGTCGCCGTGCGCTGGATCCTCGAGGGGCACCACCTGGGCCACGGCATCCTGCGGCATCTGGGGGCGCCCGACGGCGCGCGGCTTCAGGTCATGGGGATCAGCCACCTGCATGTCGTGGATGGCCGCGTGCGGGACGAATGGCGGCTCTACGACGAGCTGGCGCTCATGGTGCAGGCGCGGCTCGCGCGGCTGCAGGCCGGGGCATGAGCGACGACCTCGCGGCGCTGCGCGCGGCGCTGGCGGCGCGCGGCCTCGCCCTGCGCCCCGAGGACGAGGCGGCGGCGCTGGCCACCGCGCGGTTCCTCGCGCAGGCGGCGGCGCTCGTGCGGGACGCGCCCCAGTGATCGCGCCCCCGGTGCCCTCCGCAGCGCAGGCGGGGGCGAAGCTGCGGGACGGGCGGCTGACGGCGGCGCGCCTTCTTTCGCTCCACCGGGACCGGATCGCCGCGGTCGATGGGCGGGTCCGGGCCTTCTGGGCCATGGACCCGCGCGCCGACGACGCGGCCGCGCGCGCGGATGCGGAACTGGCCGCCGGACAGGACCGCGGCCCGCTCCACGGCATCCCCTTCGCGGTCAAGGACATGATCGACGTCGAGGGCCTGCCCACCACCAACGGCTCGCGCGCCGCCGACCCCGCCCAGGCCGCGCGGGACGCGGAGGCCGTGCGGCGCCTGATCGAGGCGGGCGCAGTGCCGCTGGGGAAGGTCGCGACCTACGAATGGGGCTTCGTCGGGCCGGACCCGGGGCTGGCGCAGCCCCCCGCCGCGAATCCCTGGAACCTCGCGCACGTCACCGGCGGGTCGTCCTCGGGCTCGGCGGCGGCGGTGGCGGCGGGGATGGCGCGGCTCGCGCTGGGCAGCGACACGGGCGGGTCGATCCGCGCGCCCGCCGCCTACTGCGGGGTGGTGGGGGTGAAGCCGACGCGCGGCCGGGTGCCGGGCGAGGGGATCGCCGCGCTGTCGCCCGCGCTCGACCACGCGGGCCCGGTCGCCGCGACCGTGGCCGAGGCCGCGCTCATGCTCGACGCGCTGGCGCCCGGGGCGGGCGCTGCGTCGCGCCTCGCCGGGAGCGCGCGCGGCCTGACGCTCGGCTACGCGCGCGACTGGTTCGCGGCCGATCCGGCCTGCGACGCGGGCGTGCGGCGCGCGATGGACGACGCCGCCTCGGCCCTGTCGCTCGCCGGCGCGCGGATCGTCGAGGTGCCGCTTCCCGACTACGCGCTGATGGAGGCGGCGGGCGCGGTGATGATCCACGTCGAGGGGCTGCGCCGGCACGAAGCCTCCCTGCGGACGCGCGGGCACCTCTGGGGCCGGATGGCCACGCAGACGGTGCAGGGCGGCGCGCTGCTGACCGACGCCGACCTCGCCCGCGCCGAGGCGCTGGCGCCGCGCCTGGCGGCGGGGGTCGACGCCGCGCTGGAGCGCTGCGACGCGATCCTGACCGCGACGGTGCTGACGCCCGCGCCGCCCTTCGCCGCCTTCGGCCGCGGCGCGGTCTGGACGCCGATGCGGACGCTGCCCTTCAACCTGACGGGCCACCCCGCGCTGTCGGTGCCGGCAGGGCTGGTCGGCGGGCTGCCGGTGGGGATGCAGATCGTCGGGCGGCACGGCGACGAGGCGGGCATCCTGCGCGTCGCCGCGGCCTTCGAGGCCGCGACCGGCCACGGGGTCCATCGCCCGCCGCTCTAGCCCTGATGGAGCAGGATCTGCTTCCAGACGTGGACCTCGTCGAAGAGGACGTAGTCGCGGCGCAGCCCCCAGGGGCCCCATTCGGAATGGCTCGCCCCGCGCAGATGGACCATGGCCCCGGTGGGCGCGCCGAACATGCCCCGCCCCTCGTGCCGGCCGTGGAGCGACCAGCGCACCGCCGACCGGGGCGGCATCATCGGATCGTCGCGCCCGATGCTGTGCTCGATCTCAAGGTCCGCCCCGGGGAACGCGGCGCGGAGCGCGACCCAGAAGCGGTCCGCCTCCACCGCGCCGTGCGCCGCGCGCCCGCCCGGAAGCTGAAGGTGCACCGCCCGGTCGTAGACCTGCGGGATGGCTGCGAAGTCGGCGGCCATGATGCGCGCCAGAAGCTCCTGGTAGCGCAGGCCCCATTCGCCGTCGTTGCCGCGCCCCCGGTAGGGGCCGGGCCGGTCCTGACCCTTCGTGAAGGGCCGCCGCGCGGTGGCGGGCCCCCCGTCGGCCGCGATCTCGGCCGCGGCCGCCTCGCGCGGGTGAAGGCCCCGCTGGCGGGCCGAGGCGCCCCGGTCGTAGACGAGCCATTCGTCGGTGATCTGGTTGGCGATGCAGTAGCAGTCGGCCACCACGCGCTCGTGGATCGTGCGCCCCGTGGGGTTTCCGTCCGCGTCGCGGTCGGCGAAGATCTCGAGCACGCGGTGCGAGGACAGGAAGCCCGCGTCCTCGTCGCCCGACCAGATCACGTCCTCGCCCAGAAGCCTCAGGTCGGGCGCGCCCGCGATCGACTGGTTCGTCTCGTCGATGACCGCCTGCGCGCCGACCACGATCCCGTTCGAGCCGCGCTTGACCATGTCGCGCCCGTAGTAGCGGTGGAGCGTGGCGACCCCCCGATCCTCCCAGATCTCCTTCGTGATCCCGAGGATGTAGTCCGGCAGGTCGCGCCACCGCGGATCGAACCCCTTCATCGCCATCGCCCGCCCCCCCGTGCCGCCGTCGGACCGTGCCAGCCCGTGCATACGGTTGCAAGCCCCCGCGCGCACCGGGAACATCGGCGCTTGCCAGACGGGATGGGCTGTGGTTGGCTTCCTGCAATCGAATGCAGCGAAGACTGCGCGGGCGACCCGCCTCACGGCAGCAGGGAAGGGCACGAGGATGAGGATTTCCGGTTTTGCGCTGGTTCCGGCGCTGGTGCTTCTGGCCGCGCCGGCGCTGGCCGACTGCGATGTCGGGACGGGGTCGGTGCGGATCCTGTCGAACGACTTCGAGGCGCTGCGCGTGGTCAACGCGGCCGCCGCCGAATGCGCCAGGGACGGGCTGACGGTCACCGCGAACAACACGACCGAGCACAAGAATCTCCAGGTCCCGGCGCTGACGGCAAACCCGGCCGAGTACACGGTGGCGGCGGTCGCCAACAACTCCATCGTGCCCCTGCTCGCCGACGACCTGATCCGCCCGCTCGACGACCTCGTGGCGCGCTACGGGCAGGATCTCCTGCCGAACCAGCTGATCCGGATCGACGGGAAGATCATGGCGATCGCCTTCATGGCGAACGGCCAGCACCTCGTCGCGCGGCGCGACCTGATCGAGGCGGCGGGGCTTTCCATGCCGACCTCGTGGGAAGGGGTGATCGAGGCCGCCGGCGCGATGCGCGCGCAGGGCCTGCTGCAGAACCCGCTGGCGCAGCCCAACGGCGGCAGCTGGGACGTCGCGGCCGAGTTCGTGAACCTCTACCTCGGCACCGGGGCCGACTTCTTCGAGCCGGGCTCCGCCAGCCTCGCCATCGACAATGCGCAGGGGCGGCTCGCGCTGTCGACGATGCGCGACCTGGCGGCGTTCATGGCGCCCGACAACGCCACCTTCGACACCGACATCACCGCGCAGCTGTATCGCGACGGACAGGTCGGGCTGATGACCAACTGGGGCTCGCTGGCCGCCAGCCTGATCGACCCCGCCAAGGCCCGGCCCGCCGTGGCCGAGGCGACCGTCTTCGCCGCCGCACCCACCATCGGCGGCGGCACGATCCCCGCCGCCGCGCTGTGGTGGGACGGCTTCACGATCGCGAAGAACATCTCGGACGAGGACGCCGAGGCAAGCTTCCGCACGATGATCCACGCGATCCGGCCCGAGGTCGCGGCGGCCAACCCCGACGCGGCCGTCTGGCTGATCGAGGGCTACCAGCCGGGCCCTGCGGCCGTGGGGGTCATGGCCAACGCGCAGGGCGGCGCGCGGCCCTATCCGATGGTGCCGTGGATGGGCCTCCTGCACGAGACGCTGGGGGCGGAGCTTCCCGACTTCGTCGCGGGGCGCGAGGATGCCGACAAGGCGCTGGCCGACATCGGCGCGGCCTATGCCGCGGCGGCCCAGCAGGCGGGCTACCTGCCCTAGCCCCCGACCGATCCTGCCGGGGGGGCGTGCCCCCCCCGGCGGCCACGCTGCGTCCGACGGGGGTTCCGGCTTGCCGCATTCGACCTTCTTCCGGTTCATGGCTCCGTCGCTGATCGCGATGGCGCTGTTCATCGCGCTGCCGATCGTGTCGATCGTGGTCCAGTCGCTCTACATCGACCATCCGCAGGTGCTGATCCAGACCGAGACCTGCCAGCCCTTCGGCGGCTGCGTGACCGAATCGACCGTGGACGTGGCCGCGACCGCCCGCCTGCGCGAGGAGGCCCCCCTGGGCCAGTTCAACGGCTTCGGCACCTATCTCGACCGCAACCACCTCGCCGCGGCCGAGATCGCCGCGCTCTGGCAGGGGACCGAGGGGTGGGGCGACTTCCTCGCCGGGGTCTACAACCTGCCGCTCTGGCGCGCGCTCGCCTTCACGCTGACCTACTGCGTCGTGGTCACGCTGGCGGCGATGACGCTGGGCTTCTTCATCGCGCTGGCGGTCGACGCGGTGCCGCGGCTGATCCGCGGGCCGGTCATCTTCTTCAGCCTGATCCCCATGCTGATCACGCCGCTGGTCGGCGCGCTGATCCTGTTCTGGATGCTCAACTCCGAAGGGGTGCTGGGGGCGGCGCTGCAGAACCTGTTCAACGACCCGAACCTGTCCACGCGCACCTCGGCCCCGCTGACCTGGATCATGCTGATGGTCTACGGCACCTGGACCAACACCCCCTTCAGCTTCATCGTGTTCTACGCCGGTCTCCAGGCCGTCCCGCGCGAGACGCTGGAGGCGGCGATGATCGACGGCGCGTCGCGGTGGGAACGGGTGCGCTTCGTCGTGCTGCCGTCGCTGCGGCCGCTGGTGCTCTTCGTGCTGCTGGTGCAGATCATGGACAACTTCCGCGTGTTCGAGCCGATCATCAGCTTCAACGCCGGGGCCAACGCCTCGTCGCTCGCCTACGAGATCTACCGCAGCCTGAACACGCAGACCTCGCAGCTCTTCGGGTCGGCGGCGGCGACCAGCGTGATCACCATCGGCTTCATCGCGGTGCTGATCGTGCCCATCCTGATGCGCGTCGCGCGCGAGCTGCAGTCGGGGCGCGGCGCATGAGCGCGGGCGGGCCCCTGTCGCGCCGGCCGCTGTGGCTGCGGACCTTCACCATCGGCTTCGTGCTGTTCTGGCTGATCGTCGCGGCCTTTCCCTTCGCCTGGACGGTCTGGGGCTCGTTCAAGGTGCAGGCGGACTTCTTCTCGCAGGACTCGTGGTGGAACGCGGTTCTGGGGACCAACACCCTGCGCGTGACGGGCAGCGCCTTCACGACCGACGGCTACTACGGCGCCTGGGTCACGACCGGCTTCTGGCGCGCGGTGGTCAACACCGCGATCGTCACGGTCTGCGTCACGACCATCTCGCTGACCTTCGGCACGCTCGGGGGCTACGCGCTGGCGCGGTCGACCCATCGCTACCGGTTCTGGATCCTGATCGCCGCGCTCTTCTTCCGCGCCATGCCCGAGGTGACGCTGGTGTCGGGCTACCTGTTCCCGTTCTTCCGGTTCAACATCTGGGGCTACCTGCCGACCGCGATCATCGTGCTGGTGGCGCTGAACCAGCCCTTCACGCTGTGGATGATGTATTCCTTCTTCCAGGGCATCCCGCGCGATCTGGACGAATCCGCGATGGTCGACGGCTGCACGCGGTTCCAGGCCTTCCGGCTGGCGGTCATGCCGGTGATGTGGCCCGGGGTGATCACCACGGGGCTCTTCAGCTTCCTTCTGGCCTACAACGACTTCACGGTGACGGGCCTCGTGCTGTCGGCCCCGAACCAGACCATGGTCCCCAAGATCGCGAGCTATCTCGGCACGGTGCAGAGCGAGGGGGCGATCATGTTCGCGGTTGCGGCGGTGGTCAGCGTGACGATCCCGATCTTCATCCTCGTGATGTTCTTCCAGCGCTATCTCGTGTCCGGCCTGACGGCGGGGGCCGTCAAGGGCTGAGCGGGATCAGGAAAACGTCCGGGGGACGTTTTCCCCCGCGAAGGCCCGAGGCGCGGGCCGGGGGCGGGGGCGCTCAGGTCCGCGCCTTCTCGAACGCCGCCCAGGCCGCCTCGAAGGCCGCGACGTCGAAGCCGGGCGCGCGGGCGGGGTCGAGGATCAGGCGTTCGGTCGCCTGCATCCGCGCGATGGCCCCGGCCAGCCGCGGCACGACCTCGGGCGGAACCACGACCGCCCCGTGCCGGTCGGCGTGAACGAGATCGCCGGGCGCCACCCGCAGTCCGTGGATCGTGACCGGCACGCCCAGCGCCGTGACGTGGACGAAGCCGTGGCTCGGGCCGACGCTGCCCGCGACCACGGGAAACCCCGGCGCCATGTCGCCCAGGTCGCGCATGACGCCGTTCGTCAGCGCCCCCGATAGGCCGAAGGCCTTGTGGATGGTGGTGTTCACCTCGCCCCAGAAGGCGCCGACGCAGTTCGGGAAATCCTCGTCCTCGACCACCGCGACCGAGGGCCTCGGCGCGTCGTGCATGGCGCGGTAGTAGTCCATGCGCCGCGCGCGGATCGTCGCGGGCTCTTCCTGCGGGGGGGCGAGGGCGCGGATGCGGGCGGTCACGGCATGGCCGACCATGGCCCCGCCCTCGGGGTCGGAGGCCAGCATCGTGCCGCGCGTGAAGCCCTGGAAGCCGCGGCGGCCCTGCGCCACCTCGATCGCGTTGCAGACGGTGGGCGTGTCCACCGCGCGCAGCAGGGTCAGAAGCGCCGCGTCCATCACTCGTCCTCCAGCCAGCGGACCAGCGCCGCGGTCGTCTCGTCCGGCCGCTCCAGCGGCGGAAGGTGGCCCGCGCCCTCGATCACCACCAGCCGCGACTGCGGCATCAGCCGGTGCATCAGCGCATGCCGGTCCATCGGGCAGAGCCGGTCCCCCGCCCCCGTCAGCACCAGCGCCGGGCCCCTGAAGGCGGCCAGCGCCGCCTGGCTGTCGGGCCGGTCCATCAGCGCGCGCGACTGGCGGAGGAAGGCCTCCGGGCCGAGGTCGCGCGCCATCGCGAGGCAGAGGTCGAGGATGTCCGTCCGCCCCGGATCGGCGAGGTAGAGGGGCTTCATCTCGGTCATGACGACCGCGTCGAGCTCGCCCGCCGCGACCCGGCCCATCCGCGCCGCGCGCTCGGCGGCGACGGCGGGGGCCTCGGGCAGGGGATTGGTGTCCAGAAGCGCCAGCCGCTCCACCCGCCCGGGGGCCGCGCGCAGGATCGCCATGGCGAGGATCCCGCCCATCGACAGGCCCGCGAGGGCGAAGCGCGGCGGCGCCTCGGCCAGCACGATCGCCGCCATCTCGTCCATCGCGTTGGCGCGGGCGTCGCGCGGCAGGTGCAGCGTGCGGCGCGCCGACAGCGCGGCCACCTGCGGCCCCCACATCCGCGCATCGCCCATGTGCCCCGGAAGGAGCACGAGGGGCAGCGCGCGGTCGGGCCGGGCCGGGGTCATGACGCGCGCCGCGCCCCCTCCTTCAGGGTGGCGAGCTTGGCCCAGGCGATCGCGGGGTCGACCGCGCCGAAGCCCGCGAAGGTGCCGAAGCCGCAGTCGCTGCCCGCGATCACGCGGTCGGCGCCGAACACGTCCGTGAACCGCTCCAGCCGCTGGCGCACGACCTCGGGGTGCTCCACGAAGTTCGTGGTGGTGTCGACCACGCCGGGCACCAGGATCTTGTCCCCGGGGATCTCGGCGGCGCGGTCGCGGAACACCGCCCATTCGTGCGCGTGGCGGGGGTTCGAGGTCTCGAACAGCACCTGCCCCGCGTTCACGCGCATCAGGACGGGAAGCACCTTCGCCATGTCGATGTCGCAGACGTGCGGGCCCTCGTAGTTGCCCCAGCAGATGTGGACGCGCACCCGCGCCGGGTCGAGGCCCGTCAGCGCGTGGTTGAGCGCCTCCACATGGGTCTCGGCCACGCGGAGGAAGTCCTCGTCGGACAGATGCGTGAACAGCATGTGGCGCGAGAGGGCAAGGTCGGGGCAGTCGACCTGAAGGTCGAGCCCCGCCCCGACGATCGTGCGGTATTCGTCCCGCATGGCGTCGGCCAGCGCGGCGAGGTAGGCCTCGCGCGACGGATAGTGCGCGTTCTGAAGGAACAGGCTGATGACGCCCGGGCTGGCCGCGTTCATGAAGCCGCGCTGCGCCCCGTGCAGGGCCATCGCGGCCTTGAGGTTCGCGATGTCCTTGCCCAGCTCGCCCTGGCCCTTCGACCGCACCGCGCCCACGCATTGCGGCCGCGCGTACTGCGGGGTGCCGCCCTGTCTTGCGAGCCGCTCGAGGAAGGTCGGGAACATCTTCAGGTCCGCCGGCGCGTTGCGCGGGCTGTCGCCCGCGAACCCGTCGTAGCGGTCCTTCACGTAGGTGGCGTAGCTGATCTTCGAGGTCTCGCCGTCCGAGACGATGTCGATCCCCGCCTCCACCTGACGCCGCACCACCTCCGACACGGCCTCGGCCATGGTGCGGTCGAAGGCGTCGGCGTCGTGGGCCTCCCCGCGCTCGCGCGCGAAGAGGGCGTCGACCACCGCCTGGCTGCGCGGCAGGGAGCCGACGTGGGTTGCAGGGACGCTCATGCCAGCCGCCGCGTCAGGCCCGCCGGGTCGTCGGTCGCGATCACGCGGTAGAGGCTCGCCTCGCCGGTCATCGAGGGCGCGAGCGCGTGGCGCTGGCCGGGCTGGATCAGCGCCGTGTCGCCCGGGTTGAGCACCGTCTCGGGGCCGTCCTCGAACCGCAGCCGCCAGTGCCCGCGCATCGGCATCAGCACCGCGTGGCGGTCGTGGGCGTGGAACGCGTCCGGGATCGACGCGCGCGACAGCAGCTCCACCTCGAAGCCGGGGCGGTCGCGCAGCACGCCCGAGGCACCGATGACCTTCGCGGGCTGGCGGTCCGACAGCGCCATGAGGTCCCAGTAGCGGGCGACGAACCCGGGCACCACGTCGTGCGTCGTGGGCTCGGGGAACTGCGTCAGCTCCTCCTCGGTCAGCACCGGCATCGGCCCCACGCCCTCGGGCAGAGACTGCCCCTTCTTCGTGTCGTAGAGCTTGCCGTTCGCGCCGAGCACGAGGCCGTGGTCCGCCGCGTCCTCGATCACCTGCGGTGCCCAGATGACGCCGCCGCCGGCGTCGTCGCCGCCGAGGATCGCCATGATCATCCCGTAGTCCGTGCCGACGTTCTCGAACCCGCGGAAGATGCCGGTGGGGATGTTGATGATGTCGCCCTCCTCGAGCACCACCTCGCCGGCCGTGCCCCAGCGCCCCCAGAAGAACCGCCAGCGGCCCTTCAGCGCGAAGAACACCTCGGCCGTGCGGTGGGAGTGGAGCGAGTTGCGGCATTTGGGCGGCTGGCCCGCCGCGCCGATGTTGAAGCCGGGCGTGTCGCGGATGTGGACGAACTGGTCGGGGCTCTCCGACACGCCGCCGCCGATGATCGTGAAGTTCTCCTTCTGGTCGGACCCCGGGGTGTGGGCGTCGATGAAGGCGGTCTTGCAGGGGCGCAGGTCGCCGTAGCGGACGATGGCGCGTTCCATGTCCCGGGGCGTCATGGGGGAGGTCATAGGTCACCTTTGTGGAGCAGGATCTGCTTCCAGATCGCGGTTTCGTCGTAGAGCGTGAACTCGCGGCGCAGGCCCCGTGGGCCGTATTCGGCATGGGTCAGGCCCAGCACGTAGACCTCGGCCCCCGAGGGCGCGCCGAACGCGCCCCAGCCCGAATGCCGGCCGTGGAGCGACCAGCGCAGCGCGGCGCGGGGGGGCATCATCGGGTCGTCGCGCCCCATCGCGTGATGGATCGCGAAGGCGGCATCCGGGAAGGCCGCGCGCAGCCCCAGCCAGAAGCGGTCGGCCGCGCCGGGCCCGTGCGCCGTGACGCCGCCCGGATAGGTCAGGTGCGCCGCCCGGTCGTAGTCGCGCGGGATCGCGTCGAACTCGGCGGCCATGACCGCGTTCAGCGTGGCCGAGAGGCGCTGGCCCCATTCGCTGTCGTTGCCGCGCCCCCGGTAGGGGCCGGGGCGGTCGGTGGCGGGGGTCAGGGGCTTCACGCACCGCTCCGGCCCCCCCTCGCGCGCGATCTGGTCGCGGGCGAAGGCCGCGGCCTCCCACCCCATCTGGCGGACGATGGCCCCCTGGTCGCGGATGAGCCATTCGTCGTCGATCCGGTTGTTCCGCGCGTGGCAGTCCGCGATGATGCGGTAGACGAGCGGCTTTCCCGTGGCCTTCCCGTAGGCCCCGTCGCCCGCATGCGTCGCGGTCGACAGCAGGCGGTGCGACGACAGCATCCCGGTCTCGGGCGTGCCGCACCAGATCACGTCCTCGCCCAGAAGGGTCCGGTCGGGAAACTCGTGCAGCGTGGCCATGGTGGCGGCGATCACGCCCTGGTTGCCCACCACCACGCTCGCGGGCGAGCGGACCACGATCCCGGGGGCGTAGTAGCGGTGGAGCGTGGCGATGCCGCGATCCTCCCAGATTTCCCTGGTGACGCCCAGGATGTAGTCGGGGAAGTCGCTGAACTTCGGGTCGAAGCCGATCACGCGGTCTGTCCTTCGGGGCTGTCGTCGAACGGGGTCGCGGGCCGCCGGGCCGATCCGCGGACGATCAGCGGCCCGTCGATCCGCAGCTTGGCGGGGGCGGGATCGCCCTCGATCTGCCGCAGCAGGGCGTCCACCGTCGCCTCGACCATGCGGCCCACCGGCTGGCGGATGGTGGTGAGGTCGTAGGACGGCCAGGCGGCCAGCGGCACGTCGTCGTAGCCCACCACCGACACGTCGCCCGGCACCGACAGGCCCAGCTCGTGCCGCAGCACGTCCATCACCGCGAAGGCCATGTGGTCGTTGCCCACGAAGACCGCGTCGGGCCGGTCGGGGCCGGCGAACAGCGCGCGCGCCGCCGCCGCCGCCGCGTCGCGCGCATAAAGGCCGTCGACGACCGCCGCGGGTGCCAGTCCGGCCTCGGCGAGGCCCTGCCGGAAGCCCGCCGCCCGGTCGCGCCCGGTCGAGGCGCCCTGCCAGCCCGCGACGTGGGCGATGCGCCGGTGCCCGCCCGCGACGAGGAACCGCGCCGCCCGCCGCCCGCCGGCCACGTTGTCCGAGGTCACCTCCGACAGGCGCGGGTCGTCCTGCCCGCGGTTGAAGAGCACCACCGGGATGCCCACCGCGTCGCAGCGGGCGGTGAGGTCGTTCGTCATCGCGACCGAGGCCGTCACGATCCCGTCCACCTGGTAGTCCAGCAGCTCGGCCACCACCTCGGCCACCCCCTCGATGGAGTTCTCGGCCATGAAGACGAGGATGTGGTAGCCGCGCGCCTGGAGCGCGCGGCTGAGCCGTTCCAGCGCCGTCGGGTAGAACTGGTTCTCGAGATAGGCGACGACCAGCCCGATGATCCGCGTGCGGCCCGTGATCAGGCCCCGCGCCAGCACGTTGGGGCGGTAGCCCAGCGCCTCGGCGGCGGCGCGGACCTTGGCGGCCGTGGCCTTCGAGGCGCTGGCGCCGGGGGTGAAGACGCGGCTGACCGCCGACTGGCTCACGCCCGCGAGCCGCGCGACCTGCGCCGAGGTGATGCGCTCGGGTGCCATCAGCCCGCCGTCCAGCCGCCGTCGACCATCAGCGCCGCGCCCGTCACCAGGGCCGCCGCGTCCGAGGCGAGGAACACGACCGCGCCCATCACGTCCTCCACCCGGCCCGCGCGGCCGAGCTTGATCTTCCCCTCGATCCAGGCGCGGCGCGCGGGGTCGTCGAAGGTGCCCTTCGTCAGGGGCGTCAGGATGAAGGTGGGGCACAGCGTGTTGACGCGGATGCCCAGGGGGCCCCATTCGATCGCCATCGCCTTGGTGAAGCCCTCCACCCCGTGCTTCGTGGCGCAGTAGACCGCGCGGTCGGGGCCGCCCACGTGGCCCATCTGGCTCGAGACGGTGACGATCGACCCCGCGCGCCCCGCCGCGGCCATGCCCCGCGCCGCCGCCTGCGCGAGGAAGTAGGCCCCCCGCAGGTTCGCGCCCATCGCCGCGTCGTAGTCGGCGGGGGCCGTGGCCAGCGCCGGGCCGTGCCGCGCGAGGCCCGCGCTGTTCACCAGCACGTCGAAGGGGCCTTCCGCCGCGACCGCCGCCGCCGTCGCCTCCACGTCCGTCACGTCGAGGACCAGCGCCCCGGCCGCGTCGCCCCGCGCCCGCAGCGCCGCGACCGCCGCCTCCAGCCGGTCCGCCGACCGGGCGGCCAGCGTCACCCGGGCCCCCGCCCCGGCCAGCGCCGCCGCAGCGGCGAGACCGATGCCCGACGATGCCCCCGCGACGAGCGCGCGGCGGCCGTCGAGCCGGAACGACGGGGTGACGGGAAGGATCATGGGCGGGCCTGCCGGAGGGCGGGGCGCCCGCGGGAGAGGCCCCCCGCCCCCGTCCCCTGCCCGCGGGCGGGAGGGGGGAGGACCCGGCCGTGACCGCCGCGCCCGAACACACCGCGTGCCGGGCATCCGGGACGGCACCGGGCGCGTCCCCCCTCCCGCGCGGGCAGGGGACGGGGGCGGGGGGCGTCGCAGCCGGGGCGCCGGGGCAGGGAGGCGGTCACTCCGCCGCTTCCAGCCGCTCGGCCGCGGCGCCGTAGGGGACGTTGCGGTGCCCGTAGCGCCGGACGCGGACGTTGCACTGCTCGGCGTGGCCCACGAAGCCCTCGAGCATGCAGAGCCGGCTGCCGTGTTCGCCGATCATCGCCGCCGCCGCGTCGGTCGCGATGCGCTGGTAGCTGTGGGTCTTGAGGAACTTGCCGACCCAGAGGCCCCCGGTGTAGCGCCCCGCGCGCCTCGTCGGCAGCGTGTGGTTGGTGCCGATCACCTTGTCGCCGTTCGCCACGTTGGTGCGCGGGCCGAGGAACAGCGCGCCGTAGCTGTGCATGTTCGCGAGATACCAGTCGTCGCGGTCGGTCATGACCTGCACGTGCTCGTAGGCCATCGCGTTCGCGACCCCCAGCATCGCGTCGTGCGTGTCGCAGAGGATCACCTCGCCGTAGTCGCGCCACGACACGGCCGCCGTCTCGGCGGTGGGCAGGATGGCGAGCAGCCGGTCCACCTCGGCCAGCGTTCCTTCCGCGAGCCTGCGGCTGGTCGTCAGCAGCGCGGCGGGCGAGTTGTAGCCGTGCTCGGCCTGGCCCAGGAGATCGGTCGCGACCAGTTCGGCGTCCACCGTGTCGTCGGCGATCACCATCGTCTCGGTGGGGCCGGCGAAGAGGTCGATGCCCACGCGCCCGTAGAGCTGGCGCTTGGCCTCGGCCACGTAGGCGTTGCCGGGCCCCACGATCATGTCCACGGGCGCGATGCTCTCGGTCCCCAGCGCCATCGCGCCCACGGCCTGCATCCCGCCCAGCACCAGGATCTCGTGCGCGCCGCCCAGGTGCATCGCGGCCACGATCGCGGGGTGCGGCGCGCCCTTCACCGGGGGCGCGCTGGCGACGATGCGCGGAACGCCGGCCACGGTCGCGGTCAGGACGCTCATGTGGGCGCTGGCCACCATCGGGAACTTGCCGCCGGGCACGTAGCAGCCCACCGACTGCACGGGGATGTTGCGGTGCCCGAGGATCACGCCGGGAAGCGTCTCCACCTCGAGGTCGGTCATGGTCGCGCGCTGGGCTTCGGCGAAGCGGCGGATCTGCGCCTGGGCGAAGCGGATGTCCTCCATGTCGCGGGCGGATACCCGCTGCACCGCCGCCTCGATCTCGGACGGGGTCAGGCGGAAGGCGGGCGGCGCGTAGCGGTCGAAGCGTTCGGACAGCGCGCGGACGGCGGCATCGCCCTGCGCCGCGATGTCGGCCAGCACGCCCTCCACGGTGGCGCGGACCTTCGCGTCGTCCTCGGCGCGCTCCGCCTCGGGGCGGGCGGTCTTCAGATGCGTGACGGTCATGGCAGGGCTCCCTCGGGGCGCGGGACGCGGCGGACGGGGCCGCGCGTCCCGCCGGACGGGGCGGGGCCGCGCCGCCGCGGCCCCGCCGGTTCATGTCACTGCAGGAAGCCCTCGGCGCGGGCCGCCGCCTCGTAGGCCGCGGCCACGTCGGCCAGCGCCTGCTCGGCGCTTTCGGACCCCTGCATGAAGTCGGCCAGCTCGGTCCCCAGCGCGGTGTGCAGCAGCCCCATCCAGGGCTGCATCGGATAGGGCTTCGCCCCCGCCTGCGCCGTCTCGATCACGCCGATCACCGCGGGCGTCGGCTGGTAGCCCGCCACGAGCCAGGCCGCGAGGTCGGCGTTGGCCGGATCCGACCCCGCCTGCATGCCGTGGACCATCGCCCGGAACGAGGCCGCCGCATCCGCGTCGGAGGCGTTCTTCGCGATCGTGAAGCCGTCCCACCATATGGTCGAGGCGGGGATCGTGCCGCCGCCCACGGTCGGCGCGCGGGTCAGCACGGTCGAGGCGGCCACCTCGGGGTTGGCCTGCGCGGGGTCGAGGAAGCCCCCCGTGCGCGAGCCCCACATGTTCACCATCGCGATCCTGCCTTGCGTATAGAGCGCCGAGGAGGCGGTCGAGTCGAGCGTGAGGTTGTCGGCCGGCATGTAGGCCGACAGCGCCTTCATCATCTCGAGCGCGGGGACCGCCTTCGCCGGGTCGATCGCGAGCGTGGCGCTGCCCGGCTGGAAGAAGTCGCCGCCGTAGCCGAGGTACATGTTCACGAACTCCTCGGCGAGGTCCCAGCCCACCTTGTTGTTCGCGGCCAGCGGCGTCTCCATCAGGCCGGCCGCGCGGATCGCCTCGGCGGCGGCGAGGACCTCCTCGTAGGTCGCGGGCGGAGTGGCGATGCCCGCCTGCTCCAGCACGTCGCGCCGGACGGCGAGGTGCTGGGCGTTGGCCATGAAGGCGATCGCCATGACCTTCCCGTCGATCCGGATCAGCTGGTTGGGCTGAAGGTCCTGCCCGTACTGCGCCACCAGGTCGTCGAGCGGGCGGATCAGCCCCTCGTTCAGAAGCGAGGGGATCGAATCGTTGGCGACCACCGCCACGGTGTATTCCGGGGGGTTGGCGGTCAGCGCGGGGACCTGGATGTTCTGGTGCTCGGTCGTCGGGTTCGAGGTCACCGTCACCGTCCCGGTCGCGCAGCCCGCGGCCCGCTCGCTGACGGCGCGGAGCGCGGGGAAGTCGTTCGACAGGATGCGGACCGAGGCCGGTCCCTCGATCCCGCAGCCTTCCTGCGCGACGGCGGCGGTCGCCATCATCAGGGCCATCGCCGATAGCGTCATGATCTTCATGGTCGTCTCCCTGGGGGTCGGCGGCGGGGCCGGGCGGCAAGGCCCGCACGCCGATCCTACTTTGTTTGCATACGGTTTCAACCGCCCGTGTCGCGTGGTCCGCAAGGCGGCGCGCGCCGCCCTGCGGGGCCGGCAGGTCAGGCCACCGGCGGCACCGCGGCCCTGGCCGGGGCGGCGTCGGTGTTCGCGGCCGGCGGCGAGGGGGGCACCCGCTCGCCGCGGTCGTAGGCTTCCCAGCCGTGGCCGCCGAAGCAGTCGACGCCGAGCTGCGCCATGACGTGCGGGAAGTCGACCATCACCCAGTTGTCGACGATCCGGCCGTCGACGACCTTCCAGAAGTCCATGTAGCGGATCGTGACGCGCCGGCCGGTGGCGGGGATGCCCATGAACTCGCCCCGGTGCGTGGCCTCCTGCCGGCCGAAGGCCGCCGCCCACTCGCCCATGTAGAGCCGCGCCTCGTCGACGCAGACCTTGTCGCCGAAGGCCGCCTGGAAGGGCTTCTGCCAGTTCTCCTGGAACTCGCGCAGGCCGCGCTTGGTGCCGCAGCCCTGGTTGCCGAACCAGTTAAACTGGGCCGCGAAGAACTCGCCGATGTCGCCGATGCGGTGGTCGTTCAGGCCGTCGACCATCCCCTCGATCACGGCGCGGGTGGCCTCGGTCTTCGTCATGTCCGTGTCCCTCGTCAGCACGGCCTGTTCGGGTCTCGACCCCTTCATCTCGCTCTCTCCTGATTGATTCCGGACGCTGGCCCCGCGGGGCGTCGGCGGATCAGGCGATGAAGTCGCGGGGAAGGCGGTTGCGCGCGGGATGCGCCACGGGGGTCCGGGGCCGGATGGGGGCGGCCGCGGTCATGCCGCGCCGATCCTCTCGCCCGCGGCGTCGAAGACATGGCAGGCCCCCGGCGGGACCGCGATCGACACCGGCGCGCCGATCGCCATCCGCAGGTCCTTCGCGGCCTTGACGGCGACGAGGCTGCCGCCCGCGCGCACCGCGATCATCGTGGCGTCGCCCAGAAGCTCCATCGTGTAGACGGGGGCCGCGATCTGGCCCTGTTCGGCCACGGCCGCGTCCTCGGCCCGGAAGCCCAGCGTGACCGGGCCGTCGGGCAGCGCGAGGCCGGGAACGCGGACGCCCTCGGCGAGGAAGGTCCCCCCCTCGATCCGCCCCTCGATCAGGTTCATGGCGGGGCTGCCGATGAAGCCCGCGACGAAGGTGTTGGCCGGGCGGTCGTAGATCTCGGTCGGCGTGCCGACCTGCTGGACCACGCCCTTCCTCATGACCACCACGCGGTCGGCGAGCGTCATCGCCTCGATCTGGTCGTGGGTGACGTAGATCGTCGTGACCTTCAGCTCGTGGCTCAGGTTCTTGATCTGCGCGCGCGTGCTGACGCGCAGCTTGGCATCGAGGTTCGACAGCGGCTCGTCCATCAGGAAGACCGCCGGCTGGCGCACGATCGCGCGCGCCAGCGCCACGCGCTGCCGCTGCCCGCCCGACAGGGCCGAGGGCTTGCGGTCGAGGTAGTCGCCCAGCTCGACCATCGCGGCGGCGCGCATCACGCGGGCGTCGTGCTCGGCCGCCGGGATCCGGCGGACGCGCAGCGGGAAGCGGATGTTCTCGTAGACGCTGAGGTTCGGGTAGAGCGCGTAGGACTGGAACACCATCGCCACGTCGCGGTCCTTGGGGTCGAGGTCGTTGACCCTCCGCCCGCCGATCAGGATGTCGCCGTCGGTCGCGTCCTCGAGCCCCGCGATCATCCGCATGGTCGTGGTCTTGCCGCAGCCCGAGGGGCCGAGCAGCACGAGGAACTCCTGATCGGGGATCGACAGGGTGAAGTCCTCGACGCCGACGAAGCCGCCCCAGCGCTTGGACACCTTCCTGAGCTCGATCCCGGCCATTCCACCCCGCAGCGGCCGCCGCGGCTCGCTTCCGGGACAGAGAATCGGGCCATCGGGTGATTCGCGCAAGGTCTTTCCTGCAATCGAATGCAAGCGGGCCCGCCGCCGCGGGTCCGCCCCCGTCCGCCGCCGCGCCCGGGACCGCGCGACGGCCGGGCCGCCGGCAGGGACGGGGGCGCAGGCCGCTCGGATCCGGCCGGACGCGCGGCGGTTTCCTTCCGTGGGCGCCGTCCGGCGCTCGCCGGGGCTTGCAGGCGCCCGAGCCGGCCGCGGGCGGCCATCGGCACGGGCCGTCACGTTCCGGTTGCAAACCGTCCCTAGCCATGGGGTCGGCCTTGATGAAGGTCGATCCGCGACGGACCGCCCCGGGGATCGAGGGTCCGGTCCGTCGCCGTCCCTGCAGGAGGATGCAGCCATGGCCGCCACGCTTCCCACCACCGGCCGCGCGACCGCCGCCCTCGCGGACGGGGCCGCCTTCACGCTGGAGGTGCTGCACCTGTCGGACCAGGAGGCGGCCTCGGCGGCCGTGACCGACGCGCCGAACCTGTCGGCCGTGCTCAACGCGCTGCGCGCGCAGGACGTCGGCGACGACGGGCTCGCCGACAACACGCTGACGCTCGCCTCGGGCGACCTGTTCCTGCCGGGCGTCTTCCTCGACGCCTCGCGGCCGCTGTTCGGGTCGGTCGGGATCGCCGACATCCAGATCCAGAACGAGCTCGGCATCCAGGCGAGCGCGCTCGGCAACCACGACTTCGATCTCGGGACCGCCACGCTCGCCGGGCTGATCGACGGCACCGCCGCGGGCAGCCTCTTCGGCACCGACTTCGGCGGGACGGCCTTTCCCTACCTGTCGTCCAACCTCGGCTTCGCGACCGACCCGAACCTCGCGCCGCTGGCGGTCGAGGGCGGCGGGCCCCCCCGTGCGGGCACCGTCACCGGGTCGGTCGTGATCGACGTGAACGGCGAGAAGGTCGGCGTGGTGGGCGCGACGACGCCCACGCTCGACCGCATCTCGTCGTCGGGCGGGGTCGGCATACTGCCCGGCGCGTTCGACGACAGCCCGACGCCCGCGCAGCTCGACGCGCTGGCCGCCGTGATCCAGGCCGAGGTCGACGCGCTGCTCGCCGCCGACCCCGGGCTGAACAAGGTGATCCTGCTCACCCACATGCAGCGCATCGCGATCGAGCAGGAGCTGGCCCAGCGGCTGGAGAACGTCGACATCATCGTCGCCGGCGGCTCGAACACCCGCCTCCTGGACGGGGACGACCGCCTGCGCGGCGGCGACAGCGCGCAGGGGCCGTATCCCATCATCGTCGGGAACGCCGGCGGCACCAGCACCGCGATCGTCAACACCGACGGCAGCTACAAGTACGTGGGCCGCCTCGTGATCGACTTCGACGTTCAGGGCAGGATCATCCCCGGATCCTACGACCCCACCGTCTCGGGCGCCTATGCGACGGATGCGGCGGGCGTCGCGGCGCTGGGGGCGGAGGGTCTGGCGGACCCCGAGATCCGCGCCATCGCCGAGGCGGTCGAGGCGCGGATCGTGGCCACCGAATCGAACGTGTTCGGGGCCTCGACCGTGTATCTGAACGGCAACCGGTCGGGCGTCGCCGGGGATGCCGACGGCGTGCGGACGCAGGAGACGAACCTCGGCAACCTCACGGCGGACGCGAACCTCGCGGCGGCGCAGCAGACCGAGGCCGACGTCGTCGTGTCGATCAAGAACGGCGGCGGCATCCGCGCCTCGATCGGCCAGATCACCGTGCCCGCCGGCGGCACCGTGCCCGAGCGCCTTCCCAACCCCGCGGTCGTCGACGGCGACGGCACGGTCGTGAAGCCCGAGGGCGGGATCAGCCAGACCGACATCCAGACGGCGCTCGCGTTCAACAACGCGCTGACGCTGCTGACGCTGACCCGGGCCGAACTGGTCGCGATCCTGGACTACGGGGTGGGGGCGCTGCCCAGCGCCTCGGGCCGGTTCCCGCAGGTCGCGGGCGTGCAGTTCTCCTATGATCCCGACCTGGCCCCGGGCAACCGCATCCTGAACGCGGAGATCGTGGACGAGGCCGGCAACCCGGTCGCGGCCCTGGTCCGCGACGGGGCGATCGCGGGCGATGCGGCGGAGACCTTCCGCATCGTGACGCTGTCGTTCCTTGCCGATGGCGGCGACGGCTATCCCTTCCCGACCGGGCCGGCGGCGAACCGCGTCGATCTCGCGGCCCCCGGCTCGCGCACCGGCGACGCGACCTTCGCCGACGACGGCACCGAGCAGGACGCGCTGGCCGAATACCTCGCCGATCTCGATGCGCCCTACGACGTGGCCGACACGCCGGCGGCGGGCGACGACCGCATCCAGAACCTGAACGTCCGCGACGACGGCGTGTTCGGGGACGCGGGGCAGGCCACCGTCATCAACGAGGTGCTGGCCAGCACGGCCGGGACGGACGCGGAATACATCGAGCTCTTCGGCGCGGCGGGCGCCTCGCTCGCGGGGCTGAGCCTGATCGAGGTCGAGGCGAACGCGAACGGCACCGCCGGGCGGATCGACTTCCGCTACGACTTCGCGGATGACGCGGCGCTGGGCGGGAACGGATTCCTGCTGCTGGCCAACGCGGTCGCGCAGTCGACCTATGGCGTGACCGCCGACATCACGCTGACGCAAAGCCTCGAGAACTCTGCCGCGACCTACGCGCTGGTGCGCACCGACAGCCTGACCGGCACCGTCGCGACCGGGGCGGAGACGGTGCTCGACGCCGTGGCCAGCACCGATGCGGCGACGGGCAACGTCTTTGCCTTCGACGCGCCGGTGATCGGGCCGGACGGGCCGTTCTTCCCCGCCGGGGTCGGGCGGGTCGCGGACGGGGCGGACACCGACACCGCCGCCGACTGGAGGATCCTGAGCTTCGGCAACGATCCGGCCGTGAACACGCCCACCGCCGGCACCCCGGGGAATGGCGGCGGCGGCGGCGCGACGATCGACGACGCGCCGACGCGGATCAGCGCGGTGCAGGGCACGGCCGAGACGAGCCTGTCGGTCGGCCGGACCGTGGTGATCGAGGCCATCGTCACCGGCGACTTCCAGAACGGCGACGCCGATGCCTTCCGCGACCTCGGCGGCTTCTTCCTGATGGAGGAGGCGGGCGACCGGGACGGCGACGCGCGGACCTCCGAAGGCCTCTTCGCCTACGAGGGATCGGGCGGCTTCCTCGCGGACGTCGCGGCGGGCGACCAGGTCCGCGTCCTCGGCACGGTCGTGGAGCGGTTCGGCAAGACCACGATCGAGGTCACCGGGATCCGCATCGAGGAGCCGGACGCCGCCGACCCGCTGTCGCTCGCGATCCCGACCGGGCTGCCCGGTCTCGCGGGGCGCGAGGCCTTCGAGAGCATGCTCGTGAGGGTCGAGGAGCCCCTGACCTTCTCCGAGAGCTTCGACTACGAGGCGAGGGGCGAGGCCACCTTCTCGAGCGGCGGCGAGGTCTACCAGTACACCCAGCGCAACGCGCCCGACGCGGCCGGCAACGCGGCCTGGCAGGCCGGGGTGCGCGACCGCCAGATCACCGTGGACGACGGCACCAACGGCACCCGCGCCGACGGAACGCCGATCACCGAACCCGACGGCGACCGGATCGGCTCGCCCGGGCAGATGCCGATGGGCGGGACGGTCGATGCACTGACCGCGATCATGGACTACGACTTCGGCGAGTACCGCCTGCGGCTGCCCGGGGGCGCGGACTTCACGCTCGACCCTGCGGCGGACCCGCAGCCGGCACCGGCCGACGTGGGCAGCGCCTACAAGGTCGGCACCCTGAACGTCCTGAACTACTTCACCACGATCGACGGCCCGACCGACATCGGCGCCGACCCGCGCGGCGCCGACAACGCGGCGGAGCTGGCGCGCCAGACCGACAAGCTGGTCTCGGCGATCCTCGGGATGGACAGCGACGTGATCGGGCTGGTGGAGCTGGAGAACGACTTCGCGGGCGACGCCTTCGCCGTGAAGGCGCTGGTCGAGGCGATCAACGCGAAGGCGGGCACCGACACCTGGGCCTGGGTCGATCCGGGGCGGGCGTTCGTCGGCGGCGACGCCATCGCGGTCGGGTTCATCTACGACACCGCGACCACGCGTCTCGTCGGCGAGGCGGCCATCCTCGACACCCCCGCCTTCCTCGACCCGCTGGGCGGCGGCACGGGGGGCGACGCCTTCAACCGCGCGGCGGTGGCGCAGACCTTCCAGGACATCGAGGGCGGCGGCATCTTCACGGCGGCCGTCAACCACCTGAAGTCCAAGGGCTCGCTCACCGGCGTCGCGGCCGACGCCGACCAGGGCGACGGCGCGGGCAACAACAACGCCACCCGCACGGCGGCGGCGGCGGAGCTGGCCGCCTGGCTCGCGGGCGACCCGACCGGATCGGGCGACGCCGACGTGCTGATCCTCGGCGACCTGAACAGCTACGCGCGCGAGACGCCGATCCAGGTGCTGGAGGGGGCGGGCTTCACCGATCTCGCCCGCGCGTTCGAGGGCGACGACGTCGTCACGTACCGCTTCGGCGGGCAGGTCGGCACGCTCGACTACGCGCTGGCGAACGGCGCGCTGAGGGGACAGGTCACCGGGGCGACCAGCTGGGCGATCAACTCCGGCACGCCGGCGTTCTTCGACTACAACCTCGACGGCACCTTCACCGACCCGCTGCGCCCGACGGACCAGGGCCTGTTCGACGGAGGCGATCCGCGGCGGTCGGCCGACCACGATCCGGTCATCGTCGGCCTCGACCTCGACGACGACCGGCCGGTCCTGCTGACCGGCACCGCGGGCAACGACCGCCTGAACGGCACCGCCGCCGCCGAGATCGTCGACGCAGCCGGCGGACGGCTCGACGTCGTGTCGGGCGGCGGAGGGGCGGACGTCTTCGTCTTCACCGACCAGGACGGCCGCCGCGACTCGCTGCGCGTGCTCGACTACGCGGCGGGCGAGGATTCGATCGACCTGAACGGCGCGGCCGTGCTGTCCGTCCGCACGGTCGGCGGCAACCTCGTGCTGACGCTCGGCGGCGACCGCGACATCCTCACGCTCGCCGGCATGGCCGACATCGCCGACGTGACCTTCGCCGACCGGCTTCTTCTGGCCTGAACCCGTCCCCGCATCCCGAACACAGGATCCCCGTCATGACGCCCATCCGATCGACCCTGCTCGCCGCCGCGCTCGCCCTGCCCACGGCCGCGGCCGCGGTGCCCGTCACCGTCTACTCCGCCGGGGGCTCCGCGCTGTTCGACGGCCGCTTCGCCGACTTCTTCGACGATGGCGCCGACGGGATCGACATCGCGGTGTCGCTGGAGGTGGTGGGCGACACGCTGACGGGCAGCCTTCTCGTGTCCGACCCCGGCGGCGTGCTGCTGGAGAGCGGGACGATCCTCGACGCGCTGCTCGACCTGCGGCCCGGGCCCGACAGCGTGACGCTGCTGTTCGGCCGGCTCACCGGAGCGGCCGCCCCGCGGTTCGGCGATGCCGCGACGGCGGTCTTCCGCTTCACGCAGGAGGACGAGGACGACGGCCGGTTCGGGTCGGTCGGCGTCAGCCTGCTGTCGGACGTGCCGGCGCCGATCCCCCTGCCTGCCTCGCTCGGCCTCCTCGCGCTCGGCGTCGGCGCGCTGTCGGGACTGTCGCGCCTCCGTCGGCGCTGAGACCGGGCCCCGCGCCCTCTTCCCGCGCGCAGGACGGCCGGCCCGATGCGCCGGTCCTGCAGGCGCGCCCGGACCCCGGCCTGCGCAGGGCGGGCGACCCGAAGCCAGGGGACGGAACCCTCCGCGTCCGGCATCGCCGGACCGGGCGCGACGACCCGGGCGCCCCGCCGCGCGGCCCGCGGTCCCGGGCCGGAGGAGGTCCGCGCGGGCCGTCACGCAGGCGTCACGGCGGACGCCTATGCCTTCGCGAAACCAGAGGGGGACGACAGGATGGGGTTCGGGATCACCACGATGGCCGCCGCGGCGCTCGTGGTCGCCGGCGCGCTCGGCAGCGCCGCCACCGCGCAGGAGGCGATCCGCTTCGCCGTCACCGACATCGACGGGATGGAGGCGCTGCAGGCCGACATGGGCCCCTTCAAGGAGGCCTTCGAGAGGGTCTCGGGCCTGACGGTGGAGTTCTTCCCCGTCTCGGGGCGCACCGTCGCGGTGGAGGCGATGGCGGCGGGACAGGTCGACTTCGTGCTGACCGGCCCCGCCGAGTACGTCGTCTTCAACGCGCGGCTCGACGCGCAGCCGGTCGTGACGTGGAACCGGCCCGACTACTACTCCAGCCTCGTGGTGCTCGACGCGTCACCGGCGCGGGCGCTGTCCGACCTGAAGGGCGGGAAGATCTCGTTCGGCGAGATCGGCTCGACCTCGCAGCACCTCGCGCCGGCCGCGATCCTCGCCGAGGCGGGCCTTCTCTACGGGCAGGACTACGAGCCCGTGTTCCTCAAGCGCAACGTCGCGATGGAGGCGCTGATCGCGGGCGACATCGCCGCGATCGGCCTGAACCGCACCCACATCGAGCAGCTGGCCGAGGCCTTCCCCGACCAGCCCCTGCGGGTGCTCGCGCGCGGCGAGGCGCTGCCGAACGACGTGCTGCTCGCCTCGCCCGAGGTCGCCCCCGCGGTGGTCGAGACGGTGCGGCGCGCCTTCGCCGAGAACGGCCCCGAACTGCTCGCCGCCGTCACCTCGCGCGAGGAGAATGCGAAGTTCCTCGGCGGCGGCTTCACCGCCGACGTGACCGACGCCGACTACGACGGCGTGCGGCGGATGTTCGAGGCCGTCGGCGTGACCGAGTTCGCGGCCTTCATCGAGTGACCGCGCGTTGACCGTCGCCGCCCTGCTCGCGCGCGTGCAGCCCGCCCCGGCGGGGACCGCCGGCGCGGACGAGACGGGCCCTGCGCTGGCCGTCACCGGCCTCGTCAAGGCCTACGGGGCCTCGACCGTGCTCGCCGGCGTCGCCTTCGAGGCGCGGGCGGGCGAGGCGCTGGCGCTGATCGGGGCGAACGGGTCGGGCAAGTCCACGCTGCTGCGCTGCCTGATCCGGCTGACCGAGCCCACGGCGGGCGAGGTCGTCCTGCTGGGCTGCGACGTGGGCGGGCTGCGCGGCCGCGCGCTGCGGCGCTTCCGCTCGCGCGTGGGCGTGGTCTGGCAGCGCCACAACCTCGTGCCGCGCCTGACGGTCTTCGCCAATGTCCTGCACGGCGCGCAGGCGCGCATGGGCGGCCCCCGCGCCTGGTTCCCCGCCCTGGCCCCCGGAGCCGCGCGCGCCGAGGCCATGGCCTGCCTTTCGCGCGTGGGCCTCGCCGACCGGGCCGGCGCGCGGGCGGACGCGCTCTCGGGCGGCCAGCAGCAGCGCGTGGCGATCGCGCGGATGCTGATGCAGCGTCCCGAGGCGGTGCTGGCCGACGAGCCCGACGCGAGCCTCGATCCGCGCTCGGGCGAGGAGGTGATGCGGATTCTCGCGGATCTCGCGCGTCGGGACGGCCTTCCGGTGATCCTCGTCTCGCACCGGCTGGAGCACGCGCTCGCCTGGTCCGACCGCGTCCTCGGGCTGGCCGGGGGGCGCGTCGCGCTCGACCTCGAGACGCGGCGGGCCGACCCGGCGCGGCTCCGGCGGTTCTTCGATCGCCCGTCCGAGGCGGCGTCATGACCGTCGCGGTCCCCGCGCCGCCGCGCTTCCGCCACCGCTCGCTCGCCGAATATGCGGCGCTGCTCGCGGCCCTCGCGCTGGTCGCCGTCAGCATCGCGGGCACCGCGCCCTCGCCGGAGGCGATCCGGCGCGGGGTCGCGCGGCTCTTCGCGCCCTCGGGCTTCCTGATGCAGATGGTCCCCCCGGACCTGTCGCGCGTCGACCGCATCGCCTGGGCGCTGTGGGAGACGCTGCAGATGGCGGTCGCGGGTGCCGCGCTGGGGCTCGTGTTCGCGGTGCCCTTCGCGATCCTCGCCACGGACCGGCTGTCGCCGCACCCGGTCGTGCGGACGCTCGCGCGCGGGCTCATCGCCTTCTTCCGCACCGTGCCCGACCTCGTCTGGGCGATCTTCTTCATCATCGTGGTGGGGCTTGGGCCCGCCGCGGGCGTGCTGGCGCTGATGATGGACAAGATCGGCTTCGCGGGCCGCTTCTTCGCGGAGGCGATGGAGGAGGCCGACCCCGGCCCGCAGGATGCGCTGCGCGCGATCGGCGCCAGCCGGCTCGGGATCATCGTCTCGGCGGTGTTCCCCGCCTGCCTTCCGTCGTTCACCGCGACCTCGCTCTTCGCGCTGGAGAAGTCGGTGCGTGGTTCGGCGGCGCTGGGGCTGGTGGGCGCGGGCGGGATCGGGGTCGACCTGAAGGTCGCCTTCGACCTCTTCAACTACGACGAGGCGCTGACGATCGTGCTGATGATGCTGGCGCTGGTCGTCGCGGTGGAGCAGGCGAGCGGCTGGATCCGCCGGCGGCTGATCTGAGGGGCGGCGAATGGACGGGCGCGGCGTCGACGGGTTCGTGATCGAGGGGGCGCGGGCGGTCCTGCCCGACGGCTTGCAGACGGCCTCCGTCCGCGTCGAGGGCGGGCGGATCGCCGCGATCGACGGCCCCCGCGACGGCGCCCGGGCGATCGACGCGCGCGGCCTGATCCTTGCCCCGGCGATCGTCGATGTCCACGGCGACGCCTTCGAGCGGCAGATGATGCCGCGCCCCGGCGTCTTGCTGCCGGTGGAGGCGGCCTTCCTCGACACCGACCGCCAGCTCGCGGCGAACGGGATCGCGACCGCCTACCACGCCGTCACCCTGGGGTGGGAGCCCGGCCTGCGCTCGGTCGCGACGGCGCAGGCGATCCGCGCGGCGCTCGCCGCCCTCGCGCCCCGCCTGACGGTCGAGCATCGCCTGCAGCTGCGATGGGAGACGTTCTGCCCCGAGGCGATCCCCTTCGTCCGCGCCGCGCTGGCCGACCCGCTGACGCCCGCGCTGGCGTTCAACGACCACACCACGTCCTCCGTCCTGCATCCGTCGGTCGCGGTGCAGGACAAGCCCTTCGACCACGACCCCGGCCTGCCCGTGGCGGATCTGGACAGCCCCGCCTTCGCCGCGAGGATGGCGGGGCGCGCGGCGCGGTCGGGGATGGCCGCGCCCGCGTTCGTCGCGCTGGTGCGGTCGGTCTGGGACCGGCGGGCCGAGGTGCCGGGCTGGATCGACGCGGTGGCAAAGGCGGGGCGCGCGGCCCGCGCGCCGATGCTGAGCCACGACGACACGCAGGACGCGACGCGCGCCTTCTTCCGCGCGCAGGGCGCGCGGATCGCCGAGTTTCCGATGAACGCGCGAACCGCCCGCTTCGCCCGCGCGGGGGGCGACGCGATCGTGCTCGGCGCGCCCAACGCGGCGCGGGGGGGCAGCCACCTCGGGTCGGTCGGCGCGGCGGCGATGATCCGCGACGGGCTCTGCGACGCGCTCGCCTCGGACTACCACTATCCGTCGATGCTGGCGGCGGTCGCGCGCCTCCGGGCCGACGGGGCGGGGCCGCTGCACGCGCTCTGGCCGCTGGTCTCGGGGAACGCCGCGCGCGCGATGGGCCTCGACGACCGCGGCCGGATCGCGCCGGGCCTGCGCGCGGACCTGATCCTCGTCGACTGGCCCGAGGGCGGGATCCCGGTCGTGCGCCGCACCTGGGTCGCGGGCCGCCCCGCCTACGCGGCCGCCGCCTGAGCCGGTCCCGGTCAGAGGCCCCGCGCGGCCTCCGCCGGTAGGTCGGCGCGCAGGCGGGCGCGGCGCTCGTCGCGGTAGCGCGGCTCGAGCTCGAGTCCGAGCCAGGGCGGCGCCGGCCGGTCCGACAGCGCGTAGGTCGCGGCGCGCAGGTGCGCCATGAGTCCGCGCGCGTCGCGCCCGAAGCCCGCGATCGCGGCGCGGGGAACGGGATCGCCCACCGCCACGCGCACCGGCGCGTCGATCCGCGCGCGGAACGCGGGGATGAGGAGGCCCAGCCGCAGCGTGCAGTGGAGGTGCGAGGCCAGCTGGAACAGGCGCGGGTTCGCCCCCTCGAAGAACAGCGGCACGACCGTCACGTCCGCCCGCGCCACGAGCTTGGCCGTGAAGCTGCGCCAGACGGGGTCGAGCGCGGGGCCGAACGGCGTCGCCGCGGTGGAGACCGTGCCGCCCGGGAAGACCCCGATCGCCCCTCCGTCCGCCAGGTAGGCCAGCGCCCCGGCCCGCATGGCGAGGTTGGCGCGCCGCGCCTCGGGCGTCTCGGCGAAGTCCACGGGCAGCAGCGCGCGCGCAAGCTCCGGGGCGCGGTCGAAGACCGAATGCGCGAGGATGCGGAAGTCCCCGCCCCGCCGGTCCGACAGGATGCGGCCGAGGATCAGCCCGTCGAGGATGCCGAAGGGGTGGTTCGCCACCACCACCACCGGCCCCCTCGCGGGGATGGCGTCGAGCGTGCCGCGCACGATCCGCAGGCCGACGCCGTAGCGCGCGCAGATCACGCCCCAGAAATCGCCCCCCGCGTCCACCTCGGCCCGGTAGCCGCGCGCGCGCCGCAGAAGGCCGCCCCGGCCGCCCGCGGCCTCGAGCAGGCGGACGACCGCGCGGCCCGCGGCCGTCCGCGCGCTTCCGGCATAGGTGATCTCGCGGGCGAGCGGGTCGGGGGGCATGGGACCTCGGGCGCGGCGTCGGGCGAAGGCTGCCACCCCCGGGAAACAGCCGCGTGACGGGACGTCCCGCGGAGGCGGCGAAGGCGCTCCGACCTCTGGCCCCGAAGAGGGGACCGCCACGGCCAGCGGCCCTCGCGTCCGGTCCGGCCGGGCCGCGCCCGAGGCCCGCCGTCACGCATCCCGCGGACGGTCCGCCGCGCCGGTCCGGCCGGGCCGCCCGCGCGCCGAGGACCGGCCCGGCGTCCTGCGGCGGGACCCGGCCGCGGGCCGGCCGTCGCCACGAAACGAAACTATTGTCACTACCTGTTGACAAACGTTCAGCCGGTCGGGAAGGATCGAGGCCGGCGCGCGGGTCGCATCGGGTCGATCCCGCAGAACGAATCAGTTCAAGGGGGGAAACGACGATGACGCGATGGATCACCCCGGCCCGCGGCGGCCTGGTCATGCCGCGGCGGCGGCTGCTCGGGGGCATGGGGGCCGCGACGGCCGCCGCGGCGATGGCGCTTCCCGCGACGCGCCTGTTCGGACAGGAGCCGCATCCGCTCGCGGGGCGCAAGGTCGACATGAGCATCCTCGGCATCGCGGGCTGGCTGCCCTCGTCGCTGGGCGTGCAGATGTCGCCCCTGTTCAACGACTACGTCCGCGACCGGTACGGCTACGAGGTGGAGTTCGCCTTCGCCGAGGCGCCCTTCTCGGACCTGTTCCAGAAGGCCGCGACCTCGCTTGCGACCCGCAGCCAGGAATTCAACATCATCATCTCCGACAGCCAGTGGATCGGCGCGCTGGCCGAGCCGGGCTGGATCGTCCAGATGAACGACATCATCGCGGCGAACCCGGCGCTGCAGCTCGAATGGTATTCGCGGACGGTCGTCGACACCTACATGACCTATCCCGACGGGACGGCGAACGTCTGGGGCCTGCCGCAGCAGGGCGACACGATCGCGCTGTTCGTCCGCAAGGACATGCTGACCGATCCGGCCGAGCGCGAGGCCTTCCAGGCGGCCTACGGGATGCCGCTGCCGCAGACCTTCGAGGATTTCGAGACCCTGACGATGGCCGACTTCGAGAAGGTCGCCGCGCACTTCAACCGCCCCGACCGGCAGATGTGGGGCACGGCGATGCAGTACAGCCGCGTCTACGACTTCGTGACCTGCTATCTCTATCCCTTCATGTGGAGCCAGGGCGGCGAGATCTGGGATCCGGCCACGGGTCAGGTCGAGGGGATCCTCAACTCCGACATCAACGCGCAGGCCATGACGCAGATGAAGTCGTGGCTGCAGTACCAGCCCGCCGGCGCCACCAACTTCGGCATCGCCGAGATCATCGACGTCTTCACGCAGGGCAAGGTCTTCAGCGCCTTCCAGTGGGCCGCCGTGGGCCTTGCGATGATCTCGGACGAGATGCGCGCCAACGACCGGGTGATGGTGGTGCCGCCGCCCAGGCACGGCGCCGGCGAGGCCGCGAACCGCGTCTACACGATGGGCGGCCAGCCCTGGGTCATCAACGCCTTCAACGACGAGGAGAAGATGCGGGTCGCCATCGACTTCCTCAACTGGTGGTACCTGCCCGAGACGGCGCTGGAGTTCACGCGCCGCGGCGGCAACCCGACCGACCGGGCGACGCTGACCAGCCCCGAGTTCGACCAGATCAACCCGTGGAACCGCGCCTACAAGTTCATGCTGGAGCCGGGCCGGTCGCGCGACTTCTGGCACCACCCGAAGTATGCCGAGATGCTCGCCGTCCAGCAGGAGGCGTTCAGCGCCTTCATGACGGGGCAGGTGGAGGATCCGATGCAGGCGCTGACCTACGTGGCCTGCGCGCAGCAGCAGATCCTGATGGACGCGGGCACCGCGCAGGCGATGCCGTCGGCCATGTGCTCGACGATCACGCTGTAGCGCGCCGGCGCGCGGGGGCCCCCCCGCGCGCCGCATCCCGGCCCCCGAGGTTCCATGACGGCCGCCTCCGACCCCGTCCGCAGCGATCCCGCGCCGGCGACCCGGCGGGGCGGCCCGTCCCGCCGCGGTCTGGTCTTCGCGCTGCTCGCCCCCGTGCTGGCGCTCTTCGTCGTGTTCAACACCGTGCCGACGCTGTGGCTTCTGGGCCTGTCGTTCTACAACTACTCGCTCACCAGCGGGATGCCGCCCGAGTTCGTGGGGTTCCGCAACTTCGTCCAGCTCTTCTTCAACCGCGGCGACGTCTGGGGGGACCTGTCGCGCACCTTCACCTTCGTCGCGGTCGGCGTGACGGTGCAGACCGTGCTGGGGGTGGCGATCGGCCTTCTGTTCTGGGGCTCGCGCGACATGCCGGGGCGGCGCATCGCGCTGACGCTGCTGTTCACGCCGATGGTGCTGACGCCGGTGGCGACGGGCACCTTCTGGCGCTTCATCTACGACCCCACCTTCGGGGTGCTGAACGCGATCCTGCGCGGAATGGGGGTGGACCAGCCCGTCGACTTCCTCGGCGACCCCGACTGGGCCTTCTGGGCGGTGCTCGCGGTCGACAGCTGGATGTGGACGCCCTTCATGACGCTGATGACGCTGGCGGCGCTCGGCTCGGTCCCGAGGGCCGAGCTCGAGGCGGCCGAGGTCGACCGCCTGCCCTGGCACCGGCGGCTGACGCTCGTGGTCTGGCACCACGGCAAGTTCATCCTGATGCTGGGCATCCTCCTGCGCACCATCGACGCCTTCAAGACGCTTGACCTCATCATCCCGATGACGAAGGGGGGGCCGGGCCAGCAGACGCGGCTGGTGGCGGTGGAGCTGAACAAGCAGGCCTTCGAGAGCTTCAACATGGGCTGGTCCTCGGCCTATGCGGTGCTGCTCCTGCTCATCTCGATCGCGCTGACCTCGATCTTCATCTTCGTCCTGAACCTGCGCCGGCGGCGCGCGGCGGAGGACGAGGCGTGACCGGAGGACTTCGCCGCCGCGCCTACCACGCGGCCCTGTGGCTCGTGTCGCTCCTGTTCTTCGCGCCGGTCGCCTGGATCATCCTGTCGGCGTTCAAGTCGCGCGAGGACATCCTGGCCACGCCGCCGAAGCTGGTCTTCACCCCCACCCTCGACAACTTCCGCGACCTTGCCGCGACGAACGCCTCGTTCGCCGTGCAGCTCGTCAATTCCTTCGTCCTGTCGATCGCCGCGGTGGTGATCGCGGTCGCGGTGTCGTTCCTCGCGGCCTTCGCCTTCTCGCGCTTCCGGCCGAAGGGCACCGACTTCCTGATGTTCCTGCTGCTCTCGATCCGGATGCTGCCGGGGCCGGCGGTGATCCTGCCCGTGTACCTGATGTTCGCGAACCTCGGCTGGAAGGACCGGCACGTCCCCCTTGTCCTCTTCTACGCGATGTTCTCGATCCCCTTCTCGGTCTGGATCCTGAAGGGCTTCCTCGACGGGGTGTCGCGGCGCTTCGACGAGACGGGGCTGGTGAACGGCGGGTCCTGGGGGCACGTCATCTTCCGCGTGGTGCTGCCGCAGGTGAAGCCGGGGCTGATCGCGGCCTTCATCTTCAACCTGATCTTCGTCTGGAACGAGTTCCTCTTCAACTTCATCATCGGGGGCGTGGCCACGCAGAACATCCCCTATGCGCTGATGGTGGGCACCTACGCCGACGGCGGGCTCAACTGGACCTTCATCGCCGCGCTGACGACGATCTACCTGATCCCGCCGGTGGCCTTCATCTACCTCTTCCAGCGCTACCTGCTCGTGGGCATGACCTTCGGCACCGTGCGGGGCGAGGTCTGATGGCGCGCCCGCCCGCCCCGATGCGCCGCACGTTCGTCGAACGGCTGGAGCGCGTCACCATCGCCGGCATGGTCGCGGGAATCGCCTTGATCGCGCTGAGCCGCCTGCTGCTGCCGCTGGGCAACGCGATGCTCTATGCCGTCCAGGCGGGGCTGGCGCTTCTGGTCGGGTTCACGCTGCTGCAGATCGCCGTCGGCAACCTGCCGCGCGACGCAGGTGCCGCGCGCAGCCTGCGGATCGTCGCGACGATCCTGGCGGTCGTGGCCGCGGTCTTCGCCCTGGGCATCGCGCTCGTGCCCGTGCTCAGCCAGCTCGGCCGGCAATGACGCTGCGGCTGGAGGGTCTGTCGAAGCGGTACGGGCGGCGCATCGCGCTGGACGGGTTCGACCTGGCGGTCGCGGACCAGTCCTTCACGGTGCTGACCGGGCCGCCGAAGTCGGGGAAGACGACGCTCCTGCGGATCATGGCGGGGCTCGAGGCGCCCGACGCGGGCCGGGTCGTCGCGGGCGGGCGCGACGTGACCGCGGACGGCCCCGCCGCGCGCCCCTTCGGCTACGTGCCGCAGAGCTTCGCGCTCTATCCGCACCTGACGGTGCGCGACAACGTGGCCTATCCCCTGGCGCTCGCCCGCGCGCCGCGCGCCGCGATCGACCGCGCCGTGGACCGGGCGGCCGCGATGCTGTCGATCGGGCACCTGATGACGAAGACGCCCGACCAGCTTTCGGGCGGCGAGAAGCAGCGCTGCGCGATCGCGCGCGGCCTGTCGCGCGACGCGAAGGTCTTCCTCCTGGACGACCCGCTCGTGGGGCTCGACTACAAGCTGCGCGAGCGGCTGATGGACGAGCTGAAGGACCTGCGGCAAACCCTCGGGGCCACGTTCCTCTACGCCACGTCGGACTCGGTCGAGGCGATGACGATGGCCTCGGACGTGGCGGTGATCGACGCCGGCCGCATCGTCCAGTCCGGCCCGGTGGAGGCGGTCTACCACCGCCCTGCGCATGCCCGCGCGATGGCGCTGCTGGGGTTTCCCCGCGCGAACCTCGTGCCCGCCGCATCGGCTGGCCCGCTGGGGGCGCCCCCCGCCGGGACCGCGACGCTGGGCATCCGCCCCGAGGCGCTGCGCCTGACGCCGGGCGGCACCGACGCGACCGTGCGGCTGATCGAGGATCTGGGCGGCGACGTCGTGGCCCATCTCGACGCGCGCGGCCTTGCGCTCACCGCCTGCCTGCCGGCAGACGAGGCGGGCTGGCTGGCGGAAGGCGCGACGGTCGGCGTGACGGCCACGGATGCCGTCGCCTTCGGCGCGGACGGCGCGCGCCTTCCCGGGGCCGCGCCATGAGCGAGATCCGCATCGAGCGCGTGACCCGCCGCTTCGGCGCCTTCGCCGCCGTCGACGACCTCGACGCGACCTTCCGCGACGGCGAGGTGACCTGCCTTCTCGGCCCCTCGGGATGCGGCAAGACCACGCTGATGCGGATGGTCGCGGGGCTGGAGACGCCCACGGCGGGGCGCATCCTCTTCGACGGGCGCGACGTGACCCGGCTTTCGCCGGGGCGGCGCGACGTGGGCATGGTCTTCCAGTATCCGGTCATGTACCCGACCCTGACGGTGCGCGAGAACATCGAGGAGCCGTTGCGCCGCATGGGCCTGACCGCGGCGGAGCGCGACCGCCGCGTGGACGCGATGCTCGACGTTCTGGACATGCGCCCGCTGGCGCGCGCTACGATCGACGCGCTGGACGCCGGGCTGCGACAGAGGGTGGCGGTGGGCCGCGCGGTGGTGCGCGAATGCGCGATCGTGCTGTTCGACGAGCCGACGACCAACATCGAGGTCAACGCGAAGCTGCAGCTCATCCGCGCCTTCAAGGCGGTGACGCGGCGGCTGCGGCAGACCATCGTCTACGTCACCCACGACCAGACCGAGGCGATGACGCTCGCGGACCGGATCGCGCTGATGAAGGACGGGCGCATCGTCCAGCACGCGGCCCCGCGCGCGCTTTACGACCGGCCCGCCACGCCCTTCGGCGGCTGGTTCCTCGGCAGCCCGGGGATGAACTTCGTGCCCGCGCGCCTCGAGGGGGGGAGGCTCGCCTCGGCGATCCTGCCCGCGCCGGTGGCGGCCCCGCCGGGGCTTGCGGCGGCGCGCGAGATCAGCCTCGGCATCCGGCCGGAACGGGTGGCGCTGGGCCGGGGGCCGCTGCGCGGGGTGGTGCGCGACCGCGTGATCGGGATCGGCGGGCGGCCGCTCCTGCGGGTGGCGCTGGGGGATCGGACGCTCGGGGTGCGCGCCGCGGCCGGGGCGGCGGCGCAGCCGGGCGAGGCGGTGGCGCTGGAGTGCCCGGCGGACGCGCTGCGGCTCTTCGCGGACGGGCGGGCGGTGGACTGGAGAGCAGACGGGGGGGCGTGATGGCGGACGTGTCGGTGATCGGTCTCTACATCCTCGACGTGCTGGGGCGGCCCGTGACCGCCATCCCCGAGCGCGGCGGGGTCGGCTTCATCGACGAGATCCGCCTGACGGTCGCGGGCACCGCCGGCGGCACCGTGGTCGATGCGGCGAAGCTGGGCCTGTCGTGCCTGGCGGTCGGAGCCGTGGGCTGCGACGAGAAGGCCGACTGGGTGCTGGGCGCGCTGGGCCGCCACGGGGTCGACACGACCCACATGCAGCGCCTGAAGGGCGTGCCGACCTCGGCCACGATCCTCACGATCCAGCCCGACGGCAGCCGCCCGGCCCTGCACCAGCGCGGCGCGTCGGACCATTTCGAGGTGGCCGACGCCGACCTCGACGCTGTGCTGGCCCCGCCCATCGTCCACCTCGGCGGCACCGGGCTTCTGGCGCGGCTGGACGGCGAGCGCAGCGTGGCGCTCCTGCGCGAGGCGAAGCGGCGCGGGCGCACCGTGACCTTCGACCTCATCGCCGCGAACGAGGGGACGGGCGCGCTGGTCGATCCCCTGCTTCCCTTCATCGACGCCTTCATGCCCTCGATCGAGGAGGCCGAGGCGATGTCGGGCCGCCGCGGCCCCGAGGACTGCGCGCGCCACTACCTCGACCTCGGCGCCACGGCCTGCGTCTTCACGCTGGGGGCCGAGGGGGCCTTCTACGCGCACCGCGACGGCGCGCGGCTGCAAAAGCCCGCCTGGCCCGTCCGGGTGGTGGACACCACGGGCTGCGGCGATGCCTTCGACGCGGGATGGATCGCGGCGCTCCACCACGGGCTCGACCCCGAGGCCAGCCTCGACGTGGCGCAGGCGGCGGCGGCGCTGGTGGCGACGGGCCTCGGGTCCGACGCGGGCATCGTGTCGTGGGAGGACACGCGGGCGCGCATCCGCGCCTGGCGCGCCTAGCCGGGGGCCGCGTCCGCCAGCGCGCGCAGCAGGATCGCGGCCGAGGCGGCGCCCGGGTCGACGTGGCCCCGGCTCCGCTCGCCCAGCTTCGCCGCCCGGCCGCGCCGGGCCACCAGGGCCGCCGTCGCGTCCCGCCCCGCCTCCGCCGCCTGTGCCGCGGCCATCAGCACCCCGCGCTCGTCCGCGCCCGCCCCGGCCGCGGCCTCTGCCGCCCGCGCGGCCGGGGCCCAGGCGTCGAGCATGGTCTTGTCGCCCTCCGCCGCGCGGCCCCGCTCGCGGATGCCCTCCGCCATCGCCGCAATCCAGGCCGCGAGGTGGGGCGCATCGAGGTCGCGCCGCCCCGCGACGGCATCGGCGGCCCGCGCGAAGGCCGCGGCGTAAAGCGGCCCGGCCGAGGCGCCCACCGCATCGAGGAAGGCATCGGCCGCGGCCCGGCACCGCCGGCGGATCGAGGCCCCGGCGGGCAGCGCCGCCAGCGCCTGCGCCACCGCGCGCCAGCCCGTCTCCATCGTCACGCCGTGGTCGCCGTCGCCCAGCGCGCCGTCGAGCGCCGACAAGGGGTCGCGCGCGGCGACCAGCGCCCGTCCCGCCGCGTCGAGCATCGCCCCGAAGACCGCGGGCGTGATCGCGCCGCCCGGGGCGAGCGCGCCCTCGACGTCGGCAGGCCCGGCCACCCCCGGCGCGGCGGCCTGCGCCGCCCGGGGGCGCGGGGTCCCCGCCGGGGCGGGATCGCCGACCGCCAGCGCGGGCGTCCGGCAGGGGTGCGCGACCAGCCGCTCCAGGTCCGCGTCGAGGTGCATCACCGTGACCGAGGCCCCTGCCATCTCGAGCGAGGTCACGTATTCGCCGACCCACGAGGCCCGGATCGCCACCCCGCGCGCCTCGAGCACCCCCTTCACCCGCCGGTGCAGGATCAGAAGCTCCATCAGCGAGGTCGCCCCCAGCCCGTTCACCAGCAGCGCCACCGCGTCGCCGGGCGCGGGGTCGAGTTCGGACAGGATCGGCGCCAGCAGCCGGTCGGCCACCGCGTCCGCCGTCTCGATCGGCAGGACCGCGACGCCGGGCTCGCCGTGGACGCCCATCCCGATCTCCATCGCGCCGGGCGGGATCGCGAAGGTCGCGCGCCGCGTCTGGGGCAGCGAGCAGGGCTCCAGCGCCACGCCCATCGACCGGGTGCGCGCGTTGGCATGGGCCGCGAGCCGCTCCACCTCGGCCAGCGGGTGGCCCATGTCGGCGGCCGCACCCGCGCACTTGTAGACGAAGAACCCGCCGGCGATGCCGCGCCGCTCGCCCTCGCGGCCCGCCGGGGCCGAGGCCGCGTCGTCGGTCACGCGGACGGTGCGGGCCTCGATCCCCTCCGCCGCCAGCCGCTCGGCCGCGAGGTCGAAGTTCATCACGTCGCCCGCGTAGTTGCCGTAGAGGAACAGGACGCCCGCGCCCCCGTCCGCCGCGCGCGCCGCCTCGGCGATCTGGGTGGGCCCGGGCGAGGCGAAGACGTTGCCCACGGGAGAGGCGTCGGCAAGGCCGCGGCCCACGTACATCGCGAAGGCCGGCTCGTGCCCCGATCCGCCGCCGATCACCACCCCGACCTTGCCGGGGCGCGGCCCGTCCAGCGCCGCGACCGCGCGCCCCGTCGCGCCGGGCCGGTGAAGGAGATGCGGGAAGGCCCCGACCAGCCCCTCGAGCATCTCCTCGACCACCCGGTCGGGGTCGTTGACCAGCTTCTTCGTCGCCGCGCGCTCGTGGCCGTCCATCGCGTCCTCCGTCCCCCTGTCCTATGGCGCGCCCGGCACCGACCCGTCGAGGGCCGCGCGCATCCGCGCCACCTCGGCGGCGACGCGGCCCCTCGCACGCAGCAGGCTTCCCCCCAGCAGGAAGGCCGCGTCCGGCCCGTACATCGCGGCCATGTCGGGGGCGCGCTCCGCGCTCATGCCGCCGCCGGGGCTGGGCAGGATCGGCCGGCCGGGGCCTGCGGGGTCGCGGCAGGCGCGGGCGATGGCGCGGCATTCGCCGGCCGTGAAGCCGAAGCGGCCGCCGACGTTCGGGAAGACCGAGATGTCCGATCCCGCCATCCGCTGGATCGTCCCGAACAGCACGCCGTGGTCGATCCCGTTGTCGGGGGCGAGGACGAAGGGCCCGAGGAAGGACGGATGCGTCATCACCGGCAGGTTCAGGCCCGCGTCCGAGGCGATCCGGTGGACGAGGCCGAAGCCGAACAGCCCCGGCATCACCAGCACCCCGTCCGCGCCCGCGTCCTTCAGGAACCGCAGGTTGCCCTCGATCTCCTGCGCGCGGCCGGAGAGGTTCGCGAAGTAGAGCGTGCGGTGCCCCGTCGCCTCCCGCGCGCGGGCGATTGCCTGCGCCATCGCCTCGACGCGCGGGCGGAAGGGGGCCGCGGGCTGGCCCGCAAGGCCGTGGTCCTCCTTGATGATGTCGGCCCCGCCGCGCGTGCAGTCGGCGGCGAGCGCGGCGAGGTCGGCGGGCGAAAGGCCCATCGGCTTGATCACGGGCACCACCAGCGCGCCCGCGGGCCGGGCGCAGAGCGCGCGGATGCCCTGGATGCCGAAGCGCGGCCCCGGCAGCAGGGGGCTGAGCGCCGCGCCGGGGTCGATCCCCGTCACGCGGAGGCCCGCCTGGATCGACGAGTTGCCGAAGACGACGTTCAGGACCTGTGTGAACTCGGTCCCCGTGCTGTCGGGCGCGTAGCTGACGACCGCCTGCCAGACGCCCTCGGCCAATGGCCCCACGTCCTCCACCCGGCCGAGGACCACGTCCTCCACGTAGCCCGGGGGCACCGCGTCGCGCGGGATCTCCACCGTCTGCTCGAGCGCGATGCCCTCGGCGCGCGCGCGGGCCTCGGCGGCGTCCCCGGCGCGCAGGCGGTAGGTGACGGCGAAGCGGGTCACAGCGCCTCGGCCTTCGCGGCGGAATGGACCGACTCGAGCCGCACCGCGCTCAGGTCCGCCTCGGCGATGCCGGTGTCCTGGCCCGCCAGACGCTCCACCGCGCGCACGAGCGCCAGCGCGTCGAGCCCGTAGTGGCGCATGAGGTAGGGGCGCGAGCCGCCGTGGGCGTAGGTGTCCTGAAGCCCCAGCCGGACCAGCGGCTTGCCCAGGCCCGCCTCGGCCAGCGCCTCCGCCACCATCGACCCGATGCCGCCCGCGACGAGGTGGTTCTCCAGCGTGACGACGCCGTGCCGGACGGAGGCCGCATGGTCGACGATCGGCGCGGGATCGAAGGGCTTCAGCGTCGAAAGGTGCAGGTGCCGCACCGAGACGCCCGCGCGATCCAGCGCGGCGCGCGCGCGCATCGCTTCTTCCGTGGCAATCCCGGCGGTCACGACCAGCACGTCCGTCCCCTCGGCCAGCACGCGCATCCGGCCGAGCCGCAGCGGCGTGTCGAAGAGGCGCGGCACCGATCCGCGCAGGATGCGGCAGTAGACCGGGCCGTCGACCGCGTCGGCCTCGGCCACGATGCTCTCCACCTCGGTGGCGTCGCCCGCCTCGAGCACGGTCATGTTGGGGATCGTGCGCATCACCGCGATGTCCTCGATCGCCTGGTGGGTCATGCCGCCCGGCGTGGTCACGCCGGGCAGGAAGCCCATCAGCCGCACCCGCCGGCGCGGGTAGGCGACCGAGGCGATGAGCTGGTCGTGGGGCCGCCGGTAGAGGAAGACCCCGAACGAATGCAGGAACGGCCGGAACCCCGCCATCCCGAGGCCCCCCGCGAAGCTCATCATGTTCTGCTCGGCCATCCCGAGGCTCAGGAACTGCCCCGGGTGCCGGTCGCGGAACCCGTCCACCTCGCACGACGAGGTGAGGTCGGCCGAAAGGCACAGCACCTCGGGGTGCCGCACCGCATGGGCCTCGAAGGCCGCCGCATAGGGGCGGTTCACCATCTCCATCAGTGCGCCTCCAGCGGCACGGGCGGGATGCCCAGTTCGGCCGCGATGCTCTCGTTCATCGCCGCGCGCTCCGCCTCCGACGAGAAGCGCACGTAGTGGAGACGCGGGAAGCGGCTCATCAGGCTCTCCATCCCCTTCGTGGGCGAGGACCGGGCGAGCACGATCAGCGGCCGCCCCTCGTGCGGGGTCGCGGCGGCCTCGCGCAATGCTCCCACGTCGTGCGCGTCGGCCTCGACCGCGACGGCGCCGAAGGCGCGCAGCTTCGCGGCGATGTCGCCCACCGCCATCACGTCGTCCATCGCCCCGTCGCACTGCTGGCGGTTCACGTCCATGATGGCCCAGAGGTTGTCGATCCGGTGGTGGCAGGCGGCCTGGACCGCCTCCCAGGTCTGGCCCTCCTGCACCTCGCCGTCGGACATGAAGACACAGACGCGACCCGCCTCGCCCCGGCGCTTCCGCCCCCAGGCGAGGCCCGCGGCGGTCGAGAGGCCGATCCCCAGCGTGCCGTTGTGGACCTCCATCCCCGGCGAATGCTCGGCCCCGATCATCTCGACCGAGCTTCCGTCGCGGTTGAACTGCTCCAGCCCCTCGGGGGCCATGCGCCCGACCTCGATCAGGCAGGCATAGGCCACCAGCGCGTAGTGCGCGGGCGCGATGAACAGCCGGTCGTAGCCGGGGGCCGCGGGGCCGTTGTAGCCCGCCCCCGTCACGTAACCGGGGTTCGCGGCCGAGGGCACGCCCGCGAAGGGCGGCGGCACCAGCGGCCGCGTCGAGGGGCCGAGCGTCAGCCCCTCGGTGTAGAGGAAGGCAAGCTGCTCGGCCGCGGAGCAGGCCTGGCTCAGGTAGCCGCCGTTGTTGCGGATGGAATGCTCGAACACCCGGCGGCGGATGCCGCGGGCCACGTCCTCGGTGCTGCGCTCGTTCCGCATCGGGTCCTCCCTGCGGGGCGCCCCGCCGGGCGCCCCCGTTGGTCACTGCGCCGGGGCGCTCGGCAGCGGCATCCAGGCGGGGGCCGCCACGTCGGCATGGGCGAAGGCCGGCAGGCTGGCCGACAGATCCTCCATGCTGGCGATGTTGCCGTCGTTCAGCTGCTGTTGCGTGATCAGCGTCGGCGGCACGATCACCTGCCGGCCCGGATCCTCGCCCGCCATCAGCATCGCCAGCGCGCGGACCGAGACCTCGCCCACCACGGCGGGGTTGGTCGCGGCGGTGGCCTTCCAGGCGCTGCCGGGCTCGCGCATCGCGGCGATGTCGGCGGTCGAGATGTCGGCCGAGTAGATCGAGACCTGGCCCCCCATCCCCGCCTCGTCCACGGCGATCTTCACGCCCTTGGCGAACTCGTCGTAGGGGGCGAAGACGACCGTGATGCCGGGATTGGCCGACAGGACCGACCGCGCCTGGTTCGCGACCGCGTTGGCGATGGGGTTGTCGAGCGTGCCGAAGGTCGCCACCTCCTCGATGCCGGGGTTCGCGGCCTTCGCCTCGTCCCAGACCGCGGCCCGGCGGTCGAGGGGCGCGATGCCCGGGACGTGGACGAAGGCCGCCGTGAATGCGGTGCCGTTGTCGGCCAGCATCTGCTCGATGGCGAGGCGCGCGAGGTCGGCGTCCGACTGCTCGACCTGCGGGATGGCCGGGTTCTCGACGTTCACGTCGAAGGCCACGACCGGGATCCCCGCGTCGACCGCGCGCTGCGCCGCGTCCTTCATCGACTCGGTCAGGCCGTGCTGGATGATGATGCCGTCGACGCCGAGTGCGATCGCCTGGTCCACCATGTCGGCCTGGAGCGCGGCGTCCTGCCGGCTGTCGAGGACGCGCAGGGACACGCCCAGCGCCTCGGCCTGCCGCTCCACGCCCGCGAGGTAGGCCTGGAAGAAGTCGCCCGTCGACAGGTAGCGCACGAGCGCGATCTCCACCCGGGCCGGGTCGTCGAAGGGCGCGGGCCGGTCCTGCGCGAGGGCAAGGCCGGGGGCGAGGGCGGCGAATGCGAGAAGCGCCGCGGCGGTCCGTCTGTTCAGCATGGTCTCTCCTCCCTGAGAATGCGTCACGCGCGCCGGGTCCGCCCGGTCAGCGCGAAGGTGAAGACGAGCGCCGCGACCAGCACCGCGCCCTTGACGAAGTCCTGCGTGTAGTAGGGCGCGTTCAGCATCGTCAGCCCCTGCAGCAGGATGCCCACGAACAGGGCCCCCGCCGCCGTGCCGAAGGCGTTGGGGCGCGAGGCCCCGAGCACCGCGTAGCCGATCAGCGCCGCCGCCACCGCGTCGAGCAGGAGGTTGTTGCCCGAGGCCACGTCCCCCCGCCCCAGCCGCGCCGCGAGAAGGATGCCGCCGACCGACGCCAGCGTGCCCGAGATGACGTAGGCCGCGACGCGGTAGCGGTCGACGTTCGTGCCCGCCAGAGCCGCCGCCTGCGCGTTCGACCCGATCGCGTACATGAGCCGGCCGTGCCGCGTGAGCTCCAGGAACGCCCAGACGACCACGGCGATGGCCAGCAGGACCACCACCGACAGCGGCAGCACGTCCCAGAGCCGCAGCCGCCCGAGTGCCAGGAAGCCGGGCGCGAAGGTGCCCGCGGCGGCCGTGCCGTCGGGCAGCGCCATGCCCGTCGCGATCGAGTTCCCTTCCGTCGGGATGCGCTGCAGGCCCAGCAGGACGAACATCATCCCCAGCGTCGCCAAGAGGTCGGGCACGCGCATCCGGACGATGAGAAGCCCGTTCGCGAGGCCGACCCCCGCCCCCATCGCAAGGCACAGCAGGACGGCGGCGGCCGCCCCCATCTCCCACACGACCATGACGTAGGCCGCGAGCATCAGCGCCGACGTGGCGACCGCCCCGATCGAGAGGTCGAACCCGCCCACGACCAGCGTGCAGGTCACGCCCAGCGCGAGGATCCCGGTGATCGCCACCGACTGCAGGATGAAGACGCCGCTGGGCACCGTCAGGAACCCCGGCTCGAGAAGGCCGAAGACGACCACCAGCCCCGCCATCAGCGCGAGGAAGCCGTAGCGGACGGCCGTGCCGCGCGCCCCGGTCATGCCGCGGCCGGTCCTTGCGCGGTCCCTCGGGCGTTCCCGCGCGCCTCCGTCGCCTGCCGCAGCACCGCGATGCGGTCGAGCCCCTCGTTCCGGTGCTCGCCCGCGATCGAATGGTCGGCCATCACGAGGATGCGGTCGGCGATCTCGGCCGCCTCGTCCAGATCGGACACGAGGACCAGCGTGGCGCGGTCGGCGGCGGTCGCGCGGATGCGCGCGCCGATGTCGCGCCGGGCCTGGATGTCGACGCCCTGGAACGGCTCGTCCAGCACCAGCAGGCGCGAGGCCTCCGCCATCCAGCGGCCCACCGCCACCTTCTGCTGGTTGCCCCCCGACAGCGTCAGGATCGCGTCGCGCGGCGAGCGGCAGACGATGCCCATCGCCGCCACCATCCGCGCGCCCAGCGCCGCCTCCGACGCCCGGCGGACGAAGGCGCCGCGCGAATGCCGGCGCAGGAAGGGCAGCGACAGGTTCCGCGCGATGTCGAAGTCCGCGACCAGCGCGTTGGCGCGGCGGTCGCGCGGCACGAGGAAGACGCCCCGCCGGATCGCCTCCGCGGGCGAGGCCGGGGCGTAGGGCGCGCCGTCGAGCGTCATCGTCCCCTCCGCCGGCCGCCCCAGCCCGAACAGCGCCGCCGCCAGCGCGGACTTGCCCGACCCGACGAGGCCCGTGACCGCGACCACCTCGTTCGCGCGGGCCTCAAGGTCGAAGCGCCGCGCGCCCGGCCGCAGCACGGCGCCGCGCATCGCCAGCACCGCGCGCCCCGGCTCGGGCACCCTGACCGCCGCCTCGGACAGGTCGCGGCCCAGCATCGCGCGCACCGCCCCCGCGGCATCGAGGGGCTTCGTCGCGAAGACGCCCGACACCACCCCGTCGCGCATCGCGACGATCCGGTCGGCGATCCGCCGGATGTCCAACATCCGGTGCGAGATGTAGAGAAGCGCCACCCCCCGCGCCCGCAGCCGGTCGACCAGCGCGAACAGCCGGTCGGCCTCGGCGGCCGACAGCGACGAGGTCGGCTCGTCCAGGATCAGCAGGCGCGGCCGCTGCGCCACGGCCCGCGCGATCGCCACGAGCTGCCGGTCCGCAAGCGGCAGCCGCCCCACCGGCCCGCGCAGGTCGGCCGACAGCCCCACCATCTCGGCCAGGGGCCGCGCCCGCTCGCGCAAGGCACGGCCCGAGGCGACGCCCACGGTCCCGTCGGCGATCCGGTCGAGCATCAGGTTCGAGGCGAGGTCGAGGTCGGGCACCACGCCGTCGTCGATGCCCTGGTGCACGGTCACGACGCCCGCCCGCAGCGCCTCGGCGGGCGAGGCGGGGGCGAAGGGCCGGCCGTCGAGGGACACGGCCCCCGCGTCCGCCGCATGGATGCCGCAGAGCACCTTGACCAGCGTCGACTTCCCCGCGCCGTTCGCGCCCATCAGCACGGTGACGGTGCCCGGCGGCAGGTCGAGGTCGATCCCGCGCAGGACGCGGTTCGGCCCGAAGGCCTTCACGAGGCCGCGCACGCGGATTGCCGAACCGTCCACCCCGACCTCCCGTCCCCGGGCAAGCCGAAGACAGGACCTGCCAAATGTCAATAGGCTTTGACAAAGGACAAATCCCGCCGAATATCCCGGTCGGACGGCCCGCCCCGTGGCCGTCGGAGGGGGAACCGCGATGCTCCAGCCCTACGCGCCGCTGACGGTCGGGACTCTGCCCGCGCGGCTGGGCGGCGTGCCCGCGCTGCGCGCGGCGCTGGGCGATCCGGCCCGCTGGCGCGTGCGCGAGGTGGGGGACGGCAACCTCAACCTCGTCTTCGTCGTGAAGGGGCCGCGGGGCGGCCTCGTCGTGAAGCAGGCGCTGCCCTACGTCCGCCTCGTGGGGGAGGGATGGCCGCTGCCGCTCGACCGGTCGTTCTTCGAGTATCACGCGCTGACGCGGCAGGCGGCGCGCGATCCCGGCAGCGTGCCGGCCGTCGTCCACGTCGACGAGGGCCAGGCGCTGATCGTCATGGAGTATCTGCGTGACCACGTCATCCTGCGCCGCAGCCTGATCGGGGGGAACCGGCACGAGGGCCTGGGCGAGCGGCTGGGCACCTTCTGCGCGCGCACGCTGTTCCGGGGGTCGGACCTCTCGATGGCGGCGGCCGACCGCAAGGCCGACCTCGCGCTGTTTGCGGGCAACGCGGCGCTCTGCGCCATCACCGAGGCGCTGGTCTTCACCGACCCCTACTTCGACGCGGCCCTGAACCGCCACACGCCGGGCCTCGCGCCGCTGGTCGCGGGCCTGCGCGCCGACGCCGCGCTGAAGGGCGCGGCGCAGCGGCTGAAGACCGCCTTCGCGAGCCGGGCCGAGACGATGCTCCACGGCGACCTGCACACCGGGTCGGTCATGGTGCGCGGGGCCGAGGCGCGGGTGATCGACCCCGAGTTCGCGACCTACGGCCCGATGGGCTTCGACGTGGGCATGCTGATGGCGAACTTCCTGATGGCGCATGCCGCGCGCCCGGCCCACGGCGCGGGCGCGGACTAGGGCGACTGGATCCTGTCGGTCGTCCGCGCCGTCTGGACCGGCTTCGCCGCCGAGTTCGCCCGCCTCTGGCGGACCGAGCGGACGGGCATGCTGTTCCCCGCCGCGCTGTTCGAGGACCAGGGACAGGGCTGGGCCGCCGACGCCGCCTGCGAGGCCTGGCTGGGCGGCGTCTGGCGCGACGCGCTGGGCTTCGCGGGCCTCGAGTGCCACCGCCGGATCCTCGGCCTCGCGCACAACGCCGACTTCGAGGCGATCGCGGACGAGGCCCTGCGCGCCCGCCTGGAGGCGCGCGCGCTGGTGCTGGGCCGCGCGCTGGTCCTCGGGGCGGGCGACATCGCGGGGGTGGAGGCGCTGGTCGCGCTCGCCCGCCGCATCTCGGAAAGGGACTGGCTGTGAAGATCGACGGGACGCCCTACCGCAGCATCTGGCGCGAGGCGGACGGGACGCGCTGGGGCGCCGTCCGCATCATCGACCAGCGCTGGCTGCCGCACGACCTGCGGATCGAGACGCTCGCCGGCCTCGACGCCTTCGCCGTGGCGATCCGCGACATGTGGGTGCGCGGCGCGCCGCTGATCGGGGCCGCGGCCGCCTACGGGGTCGCGGTGCGGATGGCGGCAAACCCCTCGGATGCGTCGCTGGACGAAGCCTGGCGCCTGCTGCACGCGACGCGGCCCACCGCGGTCAACCTGCGCTGGGCGCTCGACGACCTGCGCGGGCGGCTCGCCCCCCTGCCGCCCGGGGCGCGCGCCGAGGCCGCCTTCGCCCGCGCCGACGCCATCTGCGAGGAGGACGTGGAGCGGAACCGCCGGATCGGCGAGCACGGGCTTGCCCTGATCCGCGCGATCGCGGCGCGCAAGGCCCCCGGAGAGCCGGTTCGCGTGCTCACGCACTGCAACGCGGGCTGGCCCGCGACGGTGGACTGGGGCACCGCGACCGCGCCCATCTACCACGCCCAGGGTGCGGGCATTCCGGTCCACGTCTTCGTCGACGAGACGCGACCCCGGAACCAGGGCGCGCAGCTCACCGCGTGGGAGCTGAACGCGGCCGGCGTCCCGCACGAGCTGATCGTGGACAACGCGGGCGGGCACCTGATGCAGCACGGCGAGGTCGACATGGTGATTGTCGGCACCGACCGGACCACCGCCGCCGGCGACGTCTGCAACAAGATCGGCACCTACCTGAAGGCGCTGGCGGCGCGCGCGAACGGCGTGCCCTTCTACGTGGCGCTGCCCTCGCCCACGATCGACTGGACGGTGCGCGACGGCCTGCGCGAGATCCCCATCGAGGAGCGGCCGGGCGAGGAGGTCACCCATGTCCAGGGCCGCGACGGGGCGGGGCGGATCGTCAGCGTCCAGGTCTCGCCCGACGGGACGGGGGCCCGCAACCCCGCCTTCGACGTCACGCCCGCGCATCTCGTGACGGGCCTCATCACCGAGAGGGGGGTCTGTGCCGCCACCCCCGAGGCGCTGGCGGCGATGTTCCCCGACCGCGCGACGCCCGCGCCTCCGGCCACGCGCGCCCCCCGGCGCGGCGCTACTTGATCCCCCGCTCGGCCGCGCCGCGCGAGCGCAGCAGGGTCCGCTCCAGCACGGCCACGGCGACCAGCGCGGCCAGCGCCCAGGCCGCCAGCGTCAGCAGGCGGACCTCGCCCACCGCCAGCGCGCCAAGCCCGAGGAGGCCGAGTCCGATCAGGTGGCTCAGCGGCCAGCGGCGGCTCGTCGCGTTCTTGAAGAGGAAGTTGCCCAGCAGGAACAGCGCGGGCCCGCCGAGGGCCGTCACCGCGTCGGTCCAGCCCGCCGGGTCGCCCGGGTGGTCGATCAGCCCCTTGTCGCCCACCGCCGTCACGACGATCCCCGCGACGATCGGCAGGTGGAGGTAGGTGTAGGCCACGCGCGCGAGCCGGCCCGGCGGCTGCTCGTCGAAGGCCCGGGTGCCGCGGCGCGACCCGGTGTCGAAGTAGAGCCACCACATCGCGAGCGTGGTCGCGCCCGCGACCGACAGGGCGGCGACGAGGGTGCCGGTCCAGTCCATCCCGTCGGCGCGCGTGCCGGTGACGAGCAGCGTCTCGCCCAGCGACAGGATGACGAAGAGCCCGCAGCGCTCGCTGAGGTGCTCGCCCTCGATGTCGAGCTCGCGCGAGGTCTCGCGCCCGAGGCCGGGCACGGGGAAGCGCAGCCAGGGCGCCAGAAGCTCGATCGCCAGCGCCAGAAGCCACAGGTTGATCCGCAGGTCGGCCTCGGCCAGCGCCCCCGCGACCCAGACCGCCCCCGACCCCGCGAACCAGGCCGCCTGCCGCAGCGGCGTCCGCGCCTGCGCCGGCTCGGCATGCCGGGCGAGCGACCGCGCCGCGAAGAGGCAGCGCCCCACCTGCATCGCGACGTAGGGCACCACGAAGACCAGCGCCCGGCCCTCGAAGGCCTGCGGCAGCGCCATCGACATCGCGAGGCTGCCCCCCATCAGCGCGAACATCGCGATCCGCACGGCGTCCGCGTCGGGGTCGAGCCGGTTGGTGGCCCAGGTCGTGTTGATCCAGAGCCACCAGACCGCGACGAACAGGACCGCGGCGCGCACGCCCCCTTCGGGCGTGAGGTTCTCCTGCAGATAGGCGGCGAGCTGGGTGACGGCGAAGACGAAGATCAGGTCGTAGAACAGCTCCACGAAGCTCACGCGCGCGGAGTCGTCGGCGTCGCGGTCGCGCAGGTGGCTCGGGTCGTCGCGCAGGACGTCGGCGTCGTCGGGGGCCTGCACGTCGACGGTGTGGGCCTTGTCGTCCACGCGGGCCTCCCTCTCATCCGCACCCCCAACGGCGGAGCGGCGGGATTGGTTCGATCAGCCCGGCGGATCGCCGAGCGGCGCGCGCTCCAGAAGGTTGCGGCTCAGCGCGTCGACGAAGCGGTCGCGGAACTGGCGGGTGTGGGCATGGGCCAGCGCGTCGGCGCGGTCGGCGTCGCGGGCGCGGATCGCCTCCAGCATCAGGTCATGCTCGCCGGTCAGCAGGTAGCCGTCGCGCGTCCGCTCGATGTAGTCGAAATGCAGGTGCAGGATCCGCCGTCCCTGGTCGAGCAGGCGCCCGTAGAACCCGGCGAGCCAGGGGTTCCGCCCGGCGGCGGCGATCGCCATGTGGAAATCCCTGTTGGCCCCCGACATGGCGAGGTGGTCGCCCGTCGCGGCGGCGGCCTCGAAGGCCCGCTGGCGGTCGGCGATGGCCGCGAGGTCGTCGTCCGTCCGCTGCAAGGCCGCGAGCCGCGTGTTCATGCGCTGGGCGACGTCCAGCGCCTCGACGTAGCGCGGGAAGCCCGCGACGTCGATCGGCGCGACGATGGCCGGGCGGTTGGCGAAGGCGACGACCAGTCCCTCGCCCGAAAGGCGGACCAGCGCCTCGCGCAGCGGCGACCGCGACATGCCGAACCGTTCGGCGAGCGAGGTCTCGTCGAGCGGCGCGCCGGGCTCCAGCGCAAGCGTCAGGATCTCGTCGCGGAGCGTCTCGTAGGCGTGGCGGACGCCCGTGCCCCGCGCGCGTCTCGAGGTTGTGGCGTCGTCCATCGCCCGATCCTAGCAGCCCCGGCGGATCATGTCGACACTCTGCATTTTCCGGTTGACCTGTCGGCACAGTGTCGGCAAGTCTGCGGCGCAGATGGAAAGAGGTTCGGCCATGCTGCAGCTTCGGGGCGTCCTGCCCGCGCTCGTGACGCCCTTCGACGCCGGGGGCGCGCTCGACCTGCCCACGCTCGGCGCGCACATGGAGCGGCTGCGCGCGGCGGGCGTCTCGGGCTGGGTGCCCTGCGGCTCGTCGGGCGAGTACAACCTCATGACCGACGCCGAGCGCGACGCGGTGCTCGCCTTCGTCCGGGACGCCGCGCGGCCGGGCGAGACGCTGATCGCGGGCGCGAACGCGCCGCACACCGCCGGGGTGATCGCCAACGCCCGGCGCGCGAAGGACCTCGGCTACCACGCGGTCCTGCTGGCCGTGCCCTTCTACACCAAGCCCACCCAGGCCGAGATCGTGCGCCACTTCGAGGCGGTGACGGCGGCCGCGGGGATCGACGTCGTGCTCTACAGCTATCCCGCCAAGGACGGGGTGGAGATCGGCTTCGAGGCTCTGGACGCGCTGGCCGGCAACCCGCGGATCGTCGCCATCAAGGAAAGCTCGGGCGTGCTGCAGCGCGCGATCGGGATCGCCACGCGCTACGCGGGGCGCATCGCGCTCGTCTCGGGGTCGGACGACATCGCGCTCGACTTCATGGTCTGGGGGGCCGAGTCATGGATCTGCGGGCCGGCGAACTGCATGGCGCGCGCGGTCTGCGACCTTGACCGGACGTTCCGCGCGGGCGACCTTGCGGGGGCCAGGGCGATCATGACGCGGCTGTGGCCGGCGCTCAACATCCTCGAGCAGGGCAAGTTCGTGCAGAAGCTGAAGTACGGCTGCGACGTGCAGGGCACCCCAGTCGGGGCGTGCCGGATGCCGCTGGGCCCGCTGACCGACGACGAGAAGGCCGCCTTCGCCGAGGCGATGCGCCCCCTTCTCGACCGCTGACATGGCGACGGTCGTCGTCGGCGCGGGCATCATCGGCACCGCGATCGCGCACGACCTCGCGCGGCGCGGCCGCGACGTGGTGCTGGTGGACCGCGACGCGCCGGGGCGGGGGGCGTCCTTCGGCAACCTCGCGTCGATCGCGGTGACCGAGTTCATGCCCGCCTCGCGGCCAGGCGTCTGGCGGCGCATCCCCGGCTGGATGCTCGATCCCGAGGGGCCGATGCGCGTGCGCCCGGCCCACATGCCGCGGCTGATCCCCTGGTTCCTGCGCTTCGTCGCGGCCTCGCGTCCCGCGCGCCTGCGCGCGCTCGAGGCGGCGGGGGCCGCGCTCAACGCCCGCGCGCTGGACGACTGGACGGCGCTCCTGCGCGAGGCGGGGATGGAGGACCGGCTGTCCGACGCGGGCTGCCTGTCGCTTTATGCCGACGAGGCGGAGTTCGCGGCCGACCGCGAGCACATCGCGGCGCTGGAGCGCCTCGGCTTTCCGCACGAGGTGATCGGGCGGCAGGCGATCCGCGCGCTCGAGCCCGAACTGTCCGACCGGATCGGGCTCGCGGTCCTCTTTCCGCAGAACCGCACCGTGCGGGATCCCCACCGCCTCGTGACCGCGCTCGCCGAGCGCTTCGCGGGCCTCGGCGGCCGGGTCGAGCGCGGCGCGGTCGCGGGGTTCGAACGGTCCGCGGCCATCGGCGCGGTGGTGCTGGCGGACGGCCGGAGGATCGCGGCGGACGCGGTGGTGATCGCGGCCGGCGCGCATTCGGCGGGCCTCGCGAGGATGCTGGGCGAGCCGATCCCGCTGGAGACGGAACGCGGCTACCACACGCAGATCATGGACCCGGGGCTGGCCCTGCGCCATTCGCTCATCTGGCCCGCGCGGGCCTTCATGGTCTCGCCCACGGCGGGCGGCATCCGCGTGGGCGGCACGGTGGAGATGGCGGGGCTCGCGGCCGCGCCCGACTGGCGGCGCGCGAAGGTCACCGTCCGCCGCGCGCGGGAGGCGCTGCCCCGCCTTCAGGCGCGGCAGGCGACCGAATGGATGGGCCACCGCCCCGCGCTGCCCGACACGATCCCGATCCTGTCCGCCTCGGCGAAGACGAAGGGCCTGTTCTACGCCACCGGCCACGGGCACCTCGGCCTGACGCTGGCGGCCACCACGGCGCGGCTGATGGGCGACCTGATCGCGGGCGGGCGGACGGAGATGGACCTCGCGCCCTACCGCGTCGACCGCTTCGGATGGAGGGCCGCGTGACGCCCGCGGTCCGCATCGTCGCCGGCGGCGGGCCGGTGCGGCACGTCTAGGATGCGGTTCGCGAACAGCCTCGACCTCCTCCTCGTGCATTGCCAGGGCGAGATCGGCCGCGTCCTGGTCGGCGGGGCGCCCGCGATCCCGGGCGACACGGTCCTGGCCAAGCTCGACCACATCAACCGGGTCGACGACTCCCTGCGCCGGTTCCTGACGGCCGAGCCGCGCGCGCACGGGGCGATGACCACGAACCTGCTGCTGCCCCCCTGCCGGCCGGACGCGGACGCCGGCTTCATCGTGCTCCAGCCCGACCGGGCGCATCCGATGTCGGGGTCGAACGCGATCTGCGTCGTCACGGCGCTGCTCGAGTCGGGCCGCGTGCCGATCGCGGGGCCCGAGACGGTCGTGCGGCTCGACACGGCGGCAGGGCTGGTGGTCGCGCGGGCGCGCTGCGAGGCCGGGCGGTGCCTCTCGGTCAGCCTCGACAACGTGCCGGCCTTCGCGCTGGCGCTGGACCTCGCGGTCGAGACGCGCGCCTTCGGCACGATCCGCGCCGACGTGGCCTTCGGCGGCGTCTTCTACGGCCTCGTCGACGCCGACCAGCTGGGCCTGTCCATCGAGCCCGCGAACGCGCGCGCGCTGGCCGAAGCCGGGATCGCCATCCGCGACGACCTCGCCCGGCAGGTGCCGGTGGCGCATCCGCTGATCGAGGGGCTCGACGCGGTCGCCTACGTCATGTTCCGCGGCCCGGGCCCCGGCGGCGCGGTCCGCACCTGCACCACGCTGGAGCCGGGGCGGATCGACCGGTCGCCCTGCGGCACCGGGTCGTCGGCGAACCTCGCCTGCCTGCACGCCCGGGGGCTTGCGGGGGTGGGGGACCGGCGCACCTCGGTCAGCACGATCGGCGGAACCTTCACGGCCGAGATCCTGGCCGAGACCGCCGTCGGCCCGCACCCCGCGATCCTGCCGCGCATCACCGGCGGGGCCTGGGTCTACGGGCGCGAGACGCTGCGGCTGTCGCCCGACGACCCCTTCGCGGCGGGCTTCGCGCTGTCCGACACCTGGGGGCCGGGGGCGGGTCGGCCTCAGGCCAGCGCCAGCACCGGCCCGTCGAGCAGCCGCATCAGGTCGCCGAAGTAGCCCTCGGACCGCGCCGCCCGCGTCGGGTCGGAGGTGATCGCCACCGCGAGGCCCCGGCCCGGATGCGCGGCGATCACCTGCCCGCCGAAGCCCCGCGCGAGGGTCCAGCCGCCCGGGCTGACGAACCAGCCGTAGCCGTAGCCGAGCCCCGAGTAGGGCGAGCGCGTCCGCGCCGTCCGCGACGCGGCGACCCACGACGAGGGGACCACCGCGCGCCCCTCGAACCGGCCGCCGTCGCGCAGCATCACCGCCACGCGCAGCATCGCGCGCGGGGTCAGCGCCATCTCGTTGCCGCCGAAGTAGAAGCCCTGCGGGTCGCGCGTCCAGGCGGGGATCTCGATCCCCAGGGGCGCGCCCAGCCGCTCGCGCATCAGCGAAAGAAGCGTCCGGCCGGTCGCGGTGGCGAGCGCGGCGCCAAGCACATGCGTCGTCCCGGTGGAGTAGATCATCGGCCCCCCCGCCGGCGCGAGGCGCGGGCGGCGCAGCGCCTCGGCGACCCAGTTCCCCGACGCGACCCAGGCCCCGTAGCGCGGCCCCGAGGTTCCCTCGAGGCCGGCGCGCAGCGTCACGAGATCCTCCATCGTCAGGTCGGCGACCCCCGGCGTCGCGTCCGCGGGGATCAGGTCCGGCGCGACGTCGCCCAGCCGCGCGCCGATCCCCGCGATCTCGCCGCGGTCGATCGCCGTCCCGAGGATCAGCGCGACGAGGCTCTTCGAGCAGGACTTGATGTTGGCCACGCGGTCGAGCCCCGGGCCGCGGATGGCCTCGGCGAGGCGCAGCGCGCCGCCGCGCTGCACGAGGATCGCCCGAAGCTGGTCCAGCCCCCCGGCCGCGGCGCGCAGCGCGTCGACGGGGGTGGTCCGCGCGCGCAGGACCGACGGGGCGGCGAGGCCGGCGCCCAGCGACAGGACGACGAGGCGGCGCGAGGGCATGGCGGGTTCCTCCGGCGGGGTCGGCCCCTGATGTCGGGTGCGCCGCGGCCCGCGCCCATCACGAGGTGGTGAGCCGCGACGGAACCCCCGCGGCCCCCCGTTCAAGGGGCATGCCGGGCGCAAGGGGCGCCGGGCGATCCCACGGGAGACGACCATGACCAGACCGATCCTGACCCTGACGCTGCTGGCGGCCCTGCTGTCCGGCGCGGCCGCCCTGGCCCAGACGACCGAAGCCCCCGCCGCCCCCGCCGCCCCCGCCGCCCCCGCCGCCGAGGCGCCCGACCGCCCGCATGGCCCGGACATCGCGCGGCTCGACACCGACGGCGACGGCCGCGTCACCACCGCGGAGCTTGCCGCGCGCCAGGCGGCGCGCTTCGCCGCGGCCGATGCCGACGGGAACGGCGGGCTGTCGGTGGCCGAGGTCATCGCGCTGCAGGAGGCGATGCGCGCCGAGGCGCGGGAGTCGCGGGCCGCGGCGCGGATCGCGCAGCTCGACGCCGACGCCGACGGGCTTCTCCAGGCCGGCGAGATGGACACCGGCGACCGCCTGACGCGGATGTTCGAGCGGCTGGACGCGGACGGCGACGGCGGCGTGACGCAGGCCGAGGCCGATGCCGCGCGCGAGGATCGCGGGCGCGGCGGGCGCGACCGCCCGCACGGTCCCCGCGGCGGCCGGGGCGAGGGCCTCTTCGACGGCCCCTTCGGCGGCTGACCGCCCGCGCCGCCCGGCGCGGACCTGCGCCGGGCGCTTGACCCGCAGGCCCGAAAGGCGGCCTTCTGACGCCATGATGCACCACGCCGCGATGGAGCGCGACCCGGCCGCCGGGGCCGAGGCGGCGCTGCTGCGGGCCTATGCCCGGGGCGACCCCGGGGCCGCGCGCGACCTTGCCGAGGCGGTGGTGCCCCGCATCCTCGCGCAGGCGCAGCGGATGCTCGCCGACCCGGCCGAGGCCGAGGACGTGGCGCAGGAGGCGATGCTGCGGCTGTGGCGGGCGGCCGCCGGCTGGCGCGACGACGGGGCGCGGCTCGGCACCTGGCTCTACCGCGTGACCGCGAACCTGTGCATCGACCGGCTGCGGGCGCGGCGGGGGCCGGTCGGGACCGAGGGCCTGGCCGAGCCGCCGGACCCCAGCCCCTCGGCCGCCGACCGCCTCCAGGGGCGGGCGCGGCTGCGCGCGCTGTCGGACGCCCTGGCCCGTCTGCCCGACCGGCAGGCGCAGGCGGTGGCGCTGCGGCATCTCGAGGGGCTGTCGAACCCCGAGATCGCCGCGGTGATGGAGATCGGGATCGAGGCGGTGGAGTCGCTGACCGCGCGCGGGCGGCGGGCGCTGGCCGCCGCGCTCGCGGGACGGAGGGAGGAACTGGGCTATGACGACGCGACGGACTGACGACGACGGGCTGGAGAGGCTTCTGGCCGAGGCGCGCGCGCAGCGGCCGGTGCCCTCCGCCGCGCTGATGGCGCGGATCGCGGCCGATGCGCAGGCGGTGGCGCGGGCGGCGGCACCGGCGCGCGTCGCGGCGCGGCCCTTCCGCCGGCTCTCGGCGGCCGTCGAGGCGCTGGGGGGGCGGATCGCCGCGGCGGGGCTGGCCGCGGCGGCGGTCACGGGC
>ERZ1066118.160-NODE-160-length-71480-cov-11.772853_pt1 | contig 71480 bp, 59 predicted proteins | sample MGYA00382765_ERZ1066118 | MGnify/ENA primary metagenome ERZ1066118 (study PRJEB33369, sample SAMEA5778348) | biofilm metagenome | biome: Industrial cooling water; feature: Water cooling tower basin; material: Biofilm | place: United Arab Emirates | collected...
TTTTGTCTTGCCGTATCCGACTCGGCAAACCTTAGCCCCTTGGCAATTAATCGCGATCGCTCTTGTAAATCTGATTTTTGCCGTGCCAGTCGCCAACACTGATAAGCGATGGCATCTCCTGGATGGTTAGCAAATCCTTCGGGTAAGTTGCGCAGGCGAGAAAATTCTTTCATGTCCCGCGCTACTTCCTTAGCCATATCTGCATCTAAGTTGTGAGCTAAGATAAATTCTGCTGCTGCTACCCTTTCTGCATTATTGAGCAACCGCAGTTCGTACAAAATATCGCTGCCTTTTTGAGTAAAGTGCGATCGTACCGCCTCAGAAGCATTTGTTTTCTCTAAAGAAGCATAAACCTGCGCGCCTACAATCACCTGATTTTGTTGTACTGGTTCAAATCCTGTTGCTTCAAAGATCTGCTGCGGTGTTTGTCCGGCTTTTTGCAACTGAGCGATCGCATTGCCCCATTCCACCCAACTACCTCGTTTTTGCCGCAGGGATGTCAGCGTGGCTTCAATGTCGAGTTGGTTGGAGGGCGATTCAGTCATGGTGAGGAGCGAGGAGCGAGGAGTGAGGAAACAAAACGTTTATTATCCGTTGTTTGATTATATATGTAAGAGTTTTATTAGATTGACCTGTTTAAAATTTCTTGTAGTGTCAATGTTTGCTCAGTTAGAACCAGCCTTATCTTAATTTAGAGGATAGCAACTAGCTTTTACTCCTCCTTGCCCTCCTTGTCTCCCTTGTCCCCCTTATCTCCACCCTCCCCTTATCCCCTCACTCTTCACTCCTCAACCCTCATATGGAAGTTCAACAGATATTCGATCGCATCGCTCCAGTCTACGATCGCTTAAATGACTTGCTTAGTTTAGGTCAGCACCGAATTTGGAAGCAAATGGCAGTCAAGTGGAGCCAAGCGCAGCCTGGGGATACCTGTGTGGATCTATGTTGTGGTAGTGGCGATTTAGCGTTTCGTCTCGCCCGTCAAGTCGGAGCCAACGGACGGGTGTACGGGGTAGATTTTTCATCGCAACTACTGGCGATCGCTCAGCAACGCAGCCAAAGCCAATATCCCCAACCCCCCATTGCTTGGATAGCAGCAGACGTACTGAATTTACCTTTTGCCGATAATTATTTTGATGCTGCAACAATGGGCTATGGGTTACGCAATGTCGTGGACATTCCCTGTTGCTTAAAAGAACTGCATCGAGTCCTCAAACCTGGTGCTAAAGCGGCAATTTTAGACTTTCATCGCCCTGAAAATTCTCAATTTAGAGTTTTTCAACAATGGTACTTAGATAATCTCGTCGTTCCCGCTGCCCGCTACTTCGATCTTACGGAAGAATACGCTTATATTAGCCCCAGTTTAGATCGATTTCCTTCAGGTAAAGAACAAGTTCAAATCTCACGAGAAGTAGGGTTTGCCGCAGCCACTCATTACCCAATTGCCAACGGTATGATGGGGATGTTGGTCTTAACTAAGGGAGTCGGGAATCGGGAGTCGGGAGTCGGGAATCTAGGAGAAGGAAGCAGAGGAGCAGAAGGACAGAGAGACAGAGAAGAATAACTACTCACACACCACTCACCACTGACCACGCACCACTCTCTAACCCCTAACTCCCATCCCCTGCTTGTATGGATTGGTCTAATTTTTGGCTTTATGTTAGTCCGCCGATCGCGGGAGCAATTATTGGCTATTTCACCAACGATTTAGCCATTAAAATGCTATTTCGTCCCTACCGAGCGCGTTATTTTGCTGGAAGACAATTACCTTTTACCCCTGGTTTAATTCCTCGCAACCAAGAACGCTTGGCAAAGCGCGTTTCGGACACGATCATGGGTTCTCTGCTGACACCAGAGGAATTGCAGAAGTTGACGCGGCGATTGCTGCAACCGGAGCGAGTGCGGGGAGGGATAGAATGGTTGTTGAGACTGGCGATCGAACAAGTCCGTACTGATAAGGAGCAAAGAGCGACAAAAATTCTGGCGGGAATTTTGCGCGATTTGGTTGGGGAATCTTTACCGCGTTTGTTTAAGGTGCTGTCGCGACGAGAAGACTTTTTAGGCGCTCAGCTCAATCAAATCTTCGACCAAGTATTGCTTGAGTTTCAACTGAGTGACGAACAAGCAGGACGGCTGGCTGATTGGCTGCTACAAGTCGTTCTTCCACCAGATGCAATTCGGCAGTTAGTCATCGATCTTTTAACCGATCGCACTATTCACATTATTGATGAAAGTTTTCGCGAAAAAACGAGCGGTACGTATTGGGTAGTAGCGAACTTATTTGGTTTGCGTAACACTTTGACGCGCCTGCGAACGTTTTGTTTGGACGAAAAAGAAGTGACGAACGCGCGGATTAAGGAGTTAATTCAAGAGCTTCAAGTACGCGATCGCCTCAAAGTTTGGCTGAAAAGTTTATCGTTACAAAATTTACCTGTTTCTACAGTACGACAATTACGTAATACAATTCGGGAAACAATTATCAGCTATTCTCAAACTCACGGACCCGAATTTATTCAAGGATTTAGCGATTCGATTGATTGGGAAAATACGGCGAGCGTGCTGCTCAACCGGTTGCGTAATTCTCCTGCTTTCAGTTCTTCTCTAACGGCGATCGGTCAGGAATTATCTTTGATTTTAGAACGTTATTTAGAGCAAGATTTAGAAAATTTGGTTGCACAGGCAATTCCAATTTTGTCGATCGACCAGGTAATTATCGATCGCGTTAAATCTACCTCTCCCGCCGATTTGGAAGCCGCGATCGAAGGAATTGTCAAAAATGAGTTACAGGCAATTGTGAACTTAGGTGGTGTTCTTGGTTTTGTCGTGGGGTTATTTCAAGCCGGATTGTTGTTTTTCCAACAAATTCAGTAGGGTGGGCAATGCCCACCACACGTTGCTAAACATCCATTTCGCTAATCTCGCGCACGACGTAATCGAATGGTTCATCGACAAACGCAGTGTTGTTAATTCCAGCCGTCACTAACTTTTCTTTAACTAAATTCTTCATCAGCTGGATGCTGCGAGCAGTCGGTCCTAATGGGATTCCTAGAGAGTTAAATGTATCTCGCAAACCAGCTAACAATCGTTCGTCCAGAACGCTGGCATCTCCAGCCACGATCGCATAGCTACAATACCGCAAGAAGTAGTTCATATCTCGTACGTACATATTGTAGCGGCGAGTTGTGTAAGCATTGCCCCCTGGACTAACTAACTCTGGATATTCTTGGAATAATAGACTGACTGCTGTTTTGACAATCTCAGATGCATTGGAACCAATAATAGCTGCTACCTGTACCCGTTTCTCACCATCAGCGAGAAACTCTTTCAGAGTGTCAACAACCTCGCGACCTAGAGAGCTACCGGTTAGATCGCAATTCTTGGCTATGCTTGTTAATTTATCTTGCATTAGATTTCTCTCCGAAACGTTTGTATTAAAACAACTGTTCTGTTGGAAACCTGGAGCTAAAAAATTTATGTATCGTTCTACAAATTGGTTCTTAGCATTGAGTTTACCATAACGATCTGCTCTAACTGTTTTGCTTTGAATGTAATGAGATTGTTGGTATTAATTTGTAATATGGTTATACAGTTACACGGTTACTATAAATTAATGCCATCTGCTCAAAGCAAGTTTGCGGAGATAGGCTTGAGATAGCACGATCGCTGGAGTTTGTTGAGGATGAGATCTCAAGTAGAAAATGGCACTTCCATTCTGGAGCGGACAAAAGATTGGTTAGCTGCGGCTGGCGATACCTTTAGCCATGCAATCGAGCGGATGACTACCACAACTCAAGATGCTGCTGGTGGTTTAGCAGATAGGGCGATCGCGCCGATTGCCTCCACGCAGTTGACACTGTTTCAGAGTTGGTTAGCAGCGCATCCAACTGTAGCGCGATCGCTGCAAATTCTGAATTGGGCAATAAATCACCCTATTATAAGTGCAATTATACTGTTATTTCTCATCGCGATCGCTTGGAGTTTAATTAAATCTATCGGACGCTTATTTGAAAATTTCTGGTTATCAATTTTACAAATACCATTGAAGTTAGGCTATTATTTAATTCAAACTAGCTGGCGATCGCTGCATAAATTCTCTGCTCGATTTATCCTAAAACCTCCTCGAGAACAAATACATCAAATGCACGTTCTCCCAGCATCAGACGTACAAATAAACTACAACGAACAATGTCAGCGGCTATTAGAAATTTCTACTAAGTTAGCTATTCTCAATCAAGAGCAGAATGAGTTGATCTTAGAAGCTGTATCAATTCTTAGCTCAACTCAAATAGCTACAGAAAATATTCCTAGCGAGCTTCAGCAGAAAGTATTTTTAAATATAGATAAAAGTATATTGCAAAGTTAGCAATGTGGGCAATACTCACCCTAATTTTGACTTTTGACTTTTCACTTTTGCCTTGTAACTTAATATCTTTCCAATAACAATTTCACTTCCTCTTTCAACGTCCAATCTTTCATGGCTTCCCACTCAGCCAGACGGACAGCAACGTATGCTTGAGCGAGTTCTTTACCTAAAGCATCCAGAAGAACTTTATCGGTTTGGAGATGCGCGATCGCCTCACCTAAATTTGTCGGTAGAGCATCAATTTCTCTCGCTGCTCGTTCCGATTGGGACATAGATCCCGGGTCAACTGCGATCGCTTCTCCTGGTTCGAGTTGACGACGCACGCCGTCCAATCCGGCGATAATGACTGCGCCTAGGGCAATGTAGGGATTGGCAGAAGCATCAACAGTTTTGATTTCCATCTGCGTCGGACTAGGACTGGCAGGATCGCTAGGAACGCGAATAGCGGCTTCCCGGTTGTCGTATCCCCAAGCGCGAAAAGCCCCGCTCCAAGAGTGGGGGCGGATGCGACGATAGGAATTGATACTGGGGGTAGTCAGTGCCATTAAGGCAGGTAAATGCTCCAAAATGCCAGCAATAAAAGCACGGGCGACTTTTGAGACTCCAGGTGCGTTTGCCGTGTCGGAAATGAGATTTTTGCCACCTTGCCAGAGACTTAGGTGCAAGTGACAACCACTACCCGCTTGTTCAGCAAAGATTTTCGGCAGAAACGAGGCTTTGAGTTTGTGGTGAAACGCTACCGCACGTACGGTTTCCCGAAAAGCAATTTGGTAATCTGCAGCTGACAAAGCTTGGGTGTAACGCACCGAAATTTCATGCTGCCCGCCACCAGATTCGGGGTGATACTGTTCTACAGGGATATTTTGGGCGATGAGAGCTTCAGCAATTTCGTTAATGACGGCTAAATTAGCATCCATCGCGAAAGTAGAAGCAAAGACCGTGCGATCGCCTGGTTCGACTCCCAATCCATTCTCGGCTGGATGGAGCAGGTAAAATTCATTTTCAAACGCTGCCATCACTTCTAGTCCTGCTTGTTGCGCTGCCGCGATCGCTCGTTTCAAAAAGTCTCGCGGACAGTAAGCCCAAGGACTACCATCTTGCATCATATCGCCAATTGCGCGAGCGTGACCCGTAGAATACGGCAGTACGCTCAAGGTATTCCAATCCGGTATTAAGCGAATTTCACCTACAGGACTCAACCCCGTTTCCGCCACTACCGCGTCATGCATCACGGGAATTGCTTGCTGTGCCGCACTAATGCCGACACCATAATCCACTAGCTGAGATAACGCACCGATATGTATTGCTTTGCCACGAATGATATTGGCATTGTCGCACCAGAGAACGCGAATAAACTGCACCCTACTTGCTTGTAAGGTTTTATAAATCGTGTCTTGCATCATGGCGCTTCCTGCATTGCCGTGGAAATTCATTTTTGATGTTCCATATACTGTTGCTTTAAATACCGTTGCTCTAACTCCATTAGTGCTTGCTTGCAGGTAATTCCCCAGCGATAGCCTCCTAAACCACCGGTAGGAACTACCCAATGACAGAGAACGATGAGGGCAATTAAGTTAGTCGCACCAGAACGGGCAACGCACGGATGGCAGTTGGCTGTTCGATGCTGCGAGCAATATCGCTGTATGTTACGGTTGTACCAATGGGAATGGTTTGTAGCGCCTGCCAAACTTGCAGTTGAAATGCAGTAGCTTTGACATCATAAGGCAATTCTGGGAAGGGTGAACTACCACTGAGATAATTTGTTAGAGGTTGTATCCACTCACGCAGTCGCGCATCGGCTGGTTGTAGTAGATGGCGTTAAATCTCAACCAAGCGAGACTTCTGGAATATCTACTAGATTGGGCAACCAATTTTGACTGCTAGCTGTTGGATCGTCCCGATCGCGATCGCGCTGGCAACGAGTGATAAATTGACAATATTCACAGTTTTTATTGCCCTCTGGTATTTGCGGAAATGGTTCGCCGAGTTCGTAGCATTTCAACCAATAAGTGAATTTATGTAATAACTGCTGTAATTCTTTAGTTGTTTTGTCGTGTTTGGCTTGACTGTAGGTAAATTTAATTTGCTGTAACGATCTTGCCTGCGATGCTTCTAGAGAGGATGGGACGTACCAATAAGTCATCGAAATCTGTTCTGGCAAGTAATCGCTGGTTTCGGCTAAAATATATAAATACAGCCTTGTCTGCCAATTCTTTTCTAGCTGAGCTTTTTTTGGTAATTTGGGGTTTGTCTTCCAGTCAAAAATTTGAGCTTGGCGATCGCTTGCAACTAATAAGTCATAAATCACGGATAATAAGTAATCTTGCACTTGCAGCGTGCGGTAATGTTCGCTTTCGCGGAAGAACTGACTATTTGCCTCTACGTTTAAAATTTCTGGTGCAGCAGTGGCAAAGGCATTCATCCAGTGTTGCAATTGTCTGTCTTCCTGCACTAAAGGTTCGATTGGCAAGCCCAACTCTCGTTGCTGCATCAGCAAGTGCAACCGACTTCCCCAAGCTTGTCTTTCTTGTTGTTCTGATGTTGTAGGGGAGCCGAATAGATCTAAATAGGTATGTTGAAACTGACGCGGGCAACGTTCTAGTAAGTTGAGTTGTCCCTGAGATAAACGCATCATAGTGCGATCGCTTTTGATTTGAGTCAAATTATTCCTCGTGTTCTCGATAATCTTCTGACGATTCAGGGTTAAGTTCCCAGCGTTCGCGATCGCGCTGCTGCAAATTTTTCCAGGTTTGTACAGGCTGTCCGTCCGTTGAGGCAATCCCCATTGAATGTAGCAGATTCTCAGTCACGCTCTGATCGGGGGTAGGATTATCTCCACCCACGGCTTCTTCACCTACAACTTCCGCTTGATACCAATCATCATCCAGATCGCCGCCCGTCACATCTTCACCATAGATTGTTGGATTTTTCAACCGCTTGAGAATAGTGCCGATTTCAGCGTCGCGATCGCTGAGTTCTTCAAAAATTAAGTCAGTAGTTTCTGTGCCAATGAGATCTGCTAATAGCAACTCTTCATTTTCAACTGATGGCTTTGATGAAGGGTTGACTGCATCTGAAGGATTTGTACCTGCCATAATACCCGCTCCTTGCAGCCTGGACAAGAGATTGTGTCTGTCTCTTGATACCTATAATTCTAGCCCTACTATGAAAGCATTTGACTACTTTTTAACTACTTTCTAAAAAGAGCAACTTTCTCTTATTCCCCCTTGATGAAAGGAGAGATAGGGGGATCTTTTCGCAAGCGGCGTAGTTCTGCGATCCTCCAACTGAATTAAAAAGGAGGCACTAGATCGGTCGCGCATATCGTTCGCTCAAGTCCTATCCCTAGATGCTCGTCATCTAGTGCGAGTCTGACTAAGATAGACCCGTGAAGTTACTATAAGTTATGAATTGACGCATGGTCATTGAATCGGCGATCGCAGAAGCGGCAATTGAAACAAACATCAAGCAATTTCTGTTAGTCCTGGCAGTATCTCTGGGCGTGGCAACGCTACCGCAAATCTTTAGCTGGTTTCGTCAGATCCCCTACACCCTACTACTAGTCATTGTTGGTTTGGGATTGGCATTTGTGGATGTTCGCCTTGTCGAACTTTCGCCTGGATTAATTTTGTCAATTTTTCTGCCACCACTGCTATTTGAAGCTGCTTGGAATTTGAAATGGTCGGATTTGAAGCAAAATCTCGTCCCAATTTGTCTTTATGCTGTGGTAGGCGTAGTCATATCAATTGTGGGAGTAGCATTCAGTTTAAATCAATTTACGGCACTACCACTAACAACAGCTTTACTGATTGGTGCTAGTCTCTCTGCCACTGACCCGGTTTCTGTCACTGCTGTATTTCGCGAGTTAGGCGTAAGCAGCCGTCTGACGACTTTAATGGAAGGCGAAAGCTTATTTAATGACGGGATGGCAGTAGTTGCCTTTGAATTTTTAGTGGCACTGTCTTTCGGAAATACCCAGCTGGGAGTTCAGCCAATTTTAGTCCAGTTCTTCGTAGTGGTAGGCGTTGGTGTGGCTGTAGGAGGTTTAATTGGTTTTGGCATTTCCTACCTGACACAAAGATTCGATCTACCCTTGGTCGAGCAATCCTTAACTTTGGTTGCCGCTTACGGCACTTACATAGTTACTGAGGATCTCGGCGGTTCCGGGGTAATTGGAGTGGTGACTTGCGGCTTAATTCTAGGTAACTTTGGCTCTCGCATTGGCATGAATCCCCGCACGCGAATTATTGTCAGCGAGTTTTGGGAATTCCTCGCTTTTTTTGTCAACTCAATCGTGTTTCTGCTAATTGGCGACCAGGTTCACTTTACAACCCTGGGAGAGAATTTAGGCATAATTGCCGTGACAGTAGGAGCAATTGTCGTTATGCGAGCGATCGCTATCTATACTCTCAGCCAGTTGAGTAATTATCTCGCTAAATCCGCCATTCCCTTACCAGATCGAACTGTACTTTGGTGGGGTGGGTTGCGCGGTTCCGTGTCAATTGCTTTAGCATTAAGCGTCTCTGCTGCTTTACCAGAGCGAGACAAAATTGTGGCTACAGTGTTTGGGGTGGTTTTATTTACCTTACTATTTCAAGGATTGACGATTAAATCTTTACTGCAAAGGTTGAAATTATTAGGCGATCGCCCTCGACAAGAGCAATATATGGAATTTGTAGCGCGACGGGTTGCCCTCGATCGCGTGCTAAAACAGTTACAAGCAGACCAGCGCCCAGGCATCGATCCAGAGTTCTATCGCTACCAAGAAGCACTCGTCAAAGGCTCAATTGAGGATTTGCAGAAAGAAATAGAGCAACTGCAAAACGAGTATCCCGATCTGAAAAACTTTAGCGCCCAACAATTACGCTCTGAACTGCTGGCAACAGAGGCGAATACATATGCGGAATTTGTTAAAGCCGGACGATTGAATAAAGAACTGGCTCCGTTTTTACCCGAAGTGTTGCAACTTGGGGATGGGCCAGTGGATTGAGTAAAATTCGCGCAGCGATCTTCGCTATCCTCCAAATGCTAAAGGAAATGCAAGTTTCAAAGCAGATGTAGCAAGCAAGGCGATCGGGCAAACAGGTAGAAGAAATTTCCAGCCGAGGTTGAGTAGCCGCTCTAGCCGAACTCTTGACACTGTCCCCTTTTTAAGGCAGTTGGGAGAGAGTGAATCTTCTCTCTAAAAGTATTGCTGAAGGGCGATCGCTAATGGAGCGCGATCGCGCCTACCAAACAATCCTCTGCTGCATCAGCTCGTAGTGCTAACAATACCCAAACGATCGCTCCGTCTTGTTTGCGGATCTGAGTTTGGCACTGGCAGACTTTTCCCACCTCCTGTTTCGCTGCCAAGATCTGTTGTTGAACAGTCGGATCGATTAAAAAGTCAGTCATGGATTTTTGGGCGATCGCATCTGCGGCGCAAGTGTACCCGAGTATTTGCCGAAAGTGCTGATTAGCCTCCAGAAGCAAACCATCGGAAAGGCGTATAGAGAAAATCCCCACGGGCGCATACTCGAACAGATGGCGAAACCTCGCTTCGCTGCTCATCAGTGCTGCTTCTACCTGCTTGCGAGCAGTGATATCGCGAACGATGGTAAGGTTGTAGTCTTGACCGTTGAATTCCTGAGGATTAACATTTACTTCTACGATCGCCTCCCGACCATCTCTAGTTCGGTGAGTCGATTCAAAGGTGAAGGGGTCTTTTTGCCTGATTTTCTGCCAGTCTGACTTCCAGTTTGCTGCTGGGAAATTGGGATCGATATCATAAACAGCCATAGACAGCAGTTGTTCGCGGGAGTAGCCTAAATGACGACAAGCTGCTTCATTTACGTAAACAAAGCGAGCGTCAGCATTAACAAAAAAGACAGCATCCCCAAGCTTATCGAGATAAAACTGACTCAACTGCAATGCTGTTTCTGCCTTTTGGCGATCGCAGATCTCTTGTTGCAGGCGAGCATTTTGCTCTGTCAACTGCTGTTGTAACCTCCGCAGTGTCAGGTTATTCTCGACGCGGGCAAAAACTTCTTCTTCGCTAAAGGGTTTTGTGATGTAATCAACTCCCCCGACTGCAAAAGCTTTAACTTTATCAATTACCTCATCCAGGGCGCTGATAAAAATCACCGGAATATCGCGGGTTGCTGGTGAAGCTTTCAGGTGTTGGCAGACCTCATAGCCATTCATATTTGGCATCATGATGTCGAGCAAAATCAGATCGGGCGGGGCAGCTTGCGCTGTCTTTAAGGCTGTTTTCCCGTCGATCACTTTACGGACTTCATATCCTAGCTGAGCCAGCATAGCGGATAAAAGTCGCAAGTTATCCGGTTTATCATCAACCACTAAAATATTCGCTTTAGGCTCCTGAGCGCGATCGTTATTCATGCTGAATCTGGTTGCGTTAAATCGATAATCTTGTCAATGCGAAAGTTATTCACCAAATCGGCTAGGGCAGTTGCCATAGGAGAATAATCCTGCGGAATTTGTTCTATAAGATCGAAAATGAGCTTCTCATCAGTACGCAGTGCTGCTTGGTGTAGCTGTGCCACCCACTCAGGAGGCATAACTCTCAAGCTTTCAGCTTTTAGCGTATAACGCTCGGTTTCCTCTAGCTGACTGGCGATCGCTACCTGCTGAGTGCTTTCTTCATAGACATAACGCACGCCTAAATATTGCATCATTTTTTCCCAGATAACTTCTTCCCGTAAGGGCTTGCGGACAAAATCATTGCACCCAGCAGATAAAACTACAGCGCGTTCCTCGTCAAAGGCACTAGCCGTTAGAGCAATGATAATAGTCGCATGACCCTTGAGATGGGCTTTAATTTGTCTAGTAGCTTCATAGCCATCCATCACTGGCATTCGCATATCCATCCAGATCAATTGCGGTTGCCAGCTTTCCCAAATCGCCACCCCTTCTTGACCATTTTCCGCTTCGCGCACCTCGAAGCCTACTGATTCCAGCATCTTGACTAGAAGCTGGCGGTTTTCCCATTTATCTTCAACCACCAAAATGCGATACTTCGGTTGGTCAGGTGCAAGTCCAATGACTCGCCGATAGTGCTGTCGAGGTTGCGCTTCCACCACTGCTGCGGGGCTAACTGGGATCTCAAAACTAAAAATTGTTCCGTGGCCCAAGGTAGAGCTAACTGCGATCTCTCCTCCCATTAAGCGCACAAACTGTTGGCTAATAGTTAAACCTAGACCAGTTCCTTCATGAGATTTTCGACCTGCTTCCGATTGGACAAAGGGTTTAAACAATCTCCCCAACTCAGATGGTGTAATGCCAGGACCAGTATCTTCAACTTCAAAATGTAGGGTATAGGTAGTAGCTGAGCTAGTAGTAGGTGGTAACTGGGATGCCTCCTGCTTGTCCTGCTTCGTTCTCACGCGCAAGATTGCACCGCCAGCTTGAGTGAATTTAATTGCGTTACCCAAGAGATTAATCAAGACTTGACGCAATTTACTCTCGTCTGCTCGTACGCATTGGGGGACTTCAGGGCTGCGTTCAAAGATCAGCTGTAAGCCCTTGGCTTCTGCTTTTAGTCGCAACATCTCTTCAAGTGAATCTAGTAGCTCGTAGAGATCGAAAGTATTTTCATTGAGGATTGTGCGCCCCGCCTCAATTTTAGCCATTGACAGGACATCATTGATTAAGGTCAGTAAATGCTCGCCACTGCGATTAATAGTTTCCAAATTTTCTAGCTGTGCAGAATTGAGCGAGCGATCGCGGCTCATCAGTTGGGTGAAGCCAAGAATGGCGTTGAGCGGAGTACGTAATTCGTGGCTCATGTTAGCCAAAAATTCGCTTTTGGCAAGGTTGGCAGCTTCAGCTTCCCGTGCTTTCTGTTCTAATTTATGGCTGTAATTCTCCAACTGCTCGCGCGAGATTTTTAACTGTCGCGTTAGCCAATATACTCCAATTGACAGACAACCTACCGATGCTAGTCCTACAAGTACGATTGTTCCTGCTAGTTGGCGAGCCGGGGCAAATGCTTCTTCCTGCTGCATCTCCACTAACAAAGCCAGGTCTTGCTCGTTCAGCCAGCGATAAACGCCAATTACTGGCAGTTTGGCATAGTTTAGATAAAGCCCAGAGCCACTGACACCACTCATTGCCGCATCAATGCCTTGACTGCTAATTCCTTCTGGAAATTCCTGCGCTTCAGTTTTATCTGCTTTGGAGATAAAAGCGTTTTTTGTTACCAAAGAGCCGACTAAGTATGTCTCGCCACTATCGCCTAAGCCCGTACGTTCTCGGACGATCCGATCGATGCGGTCTAAGTTGAGGTGAGCTAAGATGACACCTTGACGCACTCCCGCTGCATCGCGTAGGGGTATTGCCAAGGTAACTGACGGCTTGCCCGTGACGGGTGAAACGTAGAAAATTGGGTCAAAGGTATCTTTTGACTCAACTCGTTCAAAATAAGTAACATTAGCTAAAATTTCGTAGTCACCTTCACGCTGCTTGTTAGTCGAGAGAACGATTTGATTGCTGCGATCGAGAATGAAAATTTCTCTTAAAGCTGGCTTGGTTTGGGTGACGCTAATGAGATAATTGGAGAGAATTTTGTCAGCGGCAAGATAATTCGGATCGGCGGTTTTGCCACTTAGTAATATCTTGATATTCCTCTGTAGTTCTGGATGCTGAGTGACGAGGAGAAAATCTCGCTGCTGGTCTTCAAACCAACGCCCAATTTCTTCTTCTTTCAGGGTAGCAGCAACACTAAGGCGATCGAAAGCAGCTTGCTTGAGAGCCTCTCTAGCTCTAAAGAAAGCAACGCTTCCTACCACGCCAACAGCCACCAGCGACAGAACTAAGAAGGAACTGGCGACTTTAGCAGTCAGGTGTTGATTCCAAGACCTCATAAATGTGGTGCGTGGTGTGTGGTGCGGTGCGTGGTGCGTGATAACTGATAACTGTGTAGAGATGTTACATGTAACGTCTCTACACTGATAACTGATGAATTCACTGCCACCGATTGAAAATTTGGTTCATCCGCGCGATCGCTTCATCTGCTGCTTGCTCTGGAGATATGCCATCTACAACTATACGATTGAGAGCTTTGCCCCAAAGATTCTCCGCCAAAACCAAGCTGTAAGCAGGGTTTTGAACGTGATAAAATGGGCGCGTTTGACCCTGAATTAGTTCCTTCATTGCAGTCGAAATATGTGGGTCGGTTGGATCTGTCCAGAAAGGGTCTTGCCAAACCTGCTTATTAACTGGCAAAAAACGTCCTCCCGCAGCTTTGAAATATGCTCCAATTACCTCTGGTCGGATGAGATAAGCGAGAAAGTCTTTGGCTAATTTCTGGTGCTTGGACTGGGCAAATACAACAGCCTGCCTAAGTGTAACCAACAGACGCATTGGCTTACCACTAGGTTTATCAGGAAACTCTATCGTACCAAGTTTATAGCGGTAAACATTCGGATCTGGACGCACAGCAGCAGCGATTGAGAGCGTCAGATTGGGCGTAGTTAGGACAATGCGGTTGAGCAAGCTGCGATTATTATCTGGGTTCAGCCAGTTGGTTGCCTCTGGTGGCACGTAGCCTTGGCGGTAAAATTTTGCATACCATTCTAAGCATTTAACAATGCCTTGGCGGACTTTGGGCTCTTCAACGCGCAGTTGACCTTGAGAATCTAGAATTTGTACGTCATAGGCTTCTAAAATCTGCTCGAAAAAGAAGTAGGTTTCTACAGCTCCCATCGAGTAAGGAAAGCCTAAACCATAAATCTGCCGCTTTTGCTTTGCCCGCAGATCGCGCTGTGCTTGCGACCAAAATTCCCAAAAGCCATTCCAATCCTTAGGAATATCCCGATCGCGCCGACCCATTTGCTCTAGCAAGTCCCGCCAGTAGAAGATGTGAATAGTTGCCTGATAAATTGGAACCGCATAGTAGCTGCGCTTTCGCTCCGTATTGTTATAGTAATTAACAGCTTTTAGTGCCAGATCGGGATAAAGCGGCTTAACTGGTGCGATCGCCTCTGAGACATCTGCCAATTTGCCTTCCCATGCCAGACGCGGATTCAGCTCCTCCCCAGCACGGTGACTCATTAAGATATCAGGTGGCTTGCCTACCTTAATTGCCCTTTCCGCCTTCTGTAGTAGCTCATCGGTGGGATAGAAAGACAGTCTGACTTTGTTGCCACTTTGTTGTTCCCAGCGCTTCGCAGCTTGTTGCAGTGCTTCGTCCTCTTCCAGGGTAAAGCCTTTATCCCACCAAATATTTAACTCAGTACTACTCTCAGTAGGGGAATTATTGGTTGGGGACACGCTTATTTTAGAGTTTTGAGTGCAAGCAACAGCCGTGAGACTGAGAAATAATATTAGGAAGGTAAAAGGACGGCTCAACCCAAACCGATCGCGACGTTTAAGCCGTAAGTCGTAAGTCGTAAGTCGTAAGTTTGAAACCTCTCGCCTCTCGCCTCTCGCCTCTTGCCTTACTAACTGATATCTGATAACTGATAATTGTTTATTCACTGCCATTGAGCGAAAATTTGCTTAATTTGGGCGATCGCTTCATCTGCTGCTTGTTCGGGAGCAATTTTGTCGACGACGACTTTATTCAGAGCCTTACTCCAAATACTCTCCTTAACAACTAGGCTGTAGGCAGGGTTTTTGGCAGTATAAAATAGGCGCGTTTGTTCCTGAATCACTGGTTTGGCAGCAGTCGAAATGTGAGGATCGCTCTTGTCTGTCCAAAATGGATCTTTCCAGACTTGTGTATTGACTGGTAAAAAACGTCCTCCCGCAGCTTTGAGATAATTTCCTGTTACCTCTGGTTGGATTAAATAAGCGAGAAAGTCCTTGGCTAATTTCTGGTTCTTAGAGTCGGCGAGGACAACCGCTTGCCTAACTAAAGCTAAATAACGCATCGGCTTGCCACTGGGTTTATTAGGATACCCGATCGTGCCAAGTTTATAGCGGTAAAGGTCTGGATTTTGGCGCACAGCAGCAGGAATCGAGAGGGAGTTGTTGGGAGTCATAACTATAAAGCGATTGAGCAAGCTGCGATTATTGTCTGGGTTCAGCCAGTTGGTTGCCTCTGGTGGCACGTAGCCCTGCTTGTAAAATTTGGTGTACCAGTCTATACACTGAATAATTCCTTGACGGACTTTGGGATCGTCAACGCGCAATTGACCTTGAGAATCTAGAATTTGTACGTCATAGGCTTCTAAAATCTGCTCGAATACCTCATAGGTATCTCCAGCTCCCACCGACAGAGGAAAGCCGATGCCGTAGATTTTTTGACGATGCTGGGTTTGCAGAGTAGCCTGCATTTGTTTCCAAAACTCCCAGAAGCCATCCCAATCCTGGGGAATATCTTTTTCACTCCGTCCTGCTAGCTTGAGTAAATCCCGCCAGTAAAAAATATGAGGTATACCCTGGTGAATCGGAATCGCGTAATAGCTGCGTTGTTGCTTGAGATTGTTGTAAAAATAAACGCTAGCTAATATAGTATCGGGATAAAGATGCTTAACTGGCGCGATCGCATCGGAAACATCTGCCAGTTTGCCTTCCCAAGCCAGACGCGGATTCAGCACCCGATCGGCATTGTCATTCATCAAAACATCAGGCGGACTCCCAGCCTGAATTGCCCTTTGAGCTTTTTGCGATAGCTCGTCGTTATTATAGAAAGACAGCTTGACTTTGTTGCCAGTTTGCTGTTCCCAGCGGCTCACAAGTTGTTGCAGCGCTTCATCTTCTTCCAAGGTATAGCCTTTATCCCACCAAACCTTCAGGACTTTACTGTCACTTAGGGACTCGTTGACTGAGGATAGTTTTGTTTCAGAGGTGTTAGTGCAGGCGATGGCGATCGCCGCGATCGCGATCCCCATGCATGGCGATCGCAGTAACTCCCCAACTCGATGTGGGTTGTGTTTTACTGCTAGGTCAGCATTGCGGGTGGGTCGCGACTGATGCCTAAAGGTTTTAGCAATTTGACTGAGTTTTGTTGTGAATTCCATTTTGTTAAAGATCCCATAAATTTAAAGCATGAATTTGATAGAGCGATAGTTCGTGCGCTGCGATCGCCATGCATTTATCGAAGAAGGAGTCAGGAGTCAGGAGTCAGGAGTCAGAATGACGACTTTTGATGTGGCTACTGGCTTGAGGGGTATAAGCCGGGAGCCAAATCAATGAGCTTGGTGACACCAATATGAGGAGGAGTCAGAATCTCCTTCTCATATTCTCCTGACGACTGACGTCACGGCTCTTATTCAACCGATTAATAGGCTCTATGAGTTTGTGAGGTATCAAACTACGACTCCAGAAAAAAAATATTAAACACAGAAAAAAGCGAAATTATAGATGTTTTGGGAAGAGAACTCAAAAAATCAGCAATACTAACTATTTACAACCATACAACTAATATTTGAGCGAATTTTTGTAACGCGAGCGGTCGCCGCCATCCGGAGAATCTGACTTTATCCTCGATCGCACGGATGGCGATCTCTTTGACTCCCGTCAGAATTATTTTTCAGATCGTCGCCTATCCGATCGCAACCGCGCACCAACGGTACTGAAAGAAAGTTGCTACCCCCAATCCTAAAGCGATCGCCAATACCAAACATAACGTGCCTAAAAATAACTTTTGGAACCTGACAGCTTTTCTCTCTTGAATCAGTCGCGCTGCTATTTCTTTAGTCCGTTCTGCTTCTAATCGCGTCTCAACTTCTCGGCGATCGCATTCCAGGCTTGCTGCTAAAAACTGATAATCCAAGTCACTCAAGCTTTTACCCTGCGACCAAGCCTGAGCCTCAAGCAAGGCTTGCCCGCGCAACAACCGCGAAGAGTCGCGCCTTTGTGAGCTTAACCAGGCATCTAACGCCTGAGAGTAGGGGCGCAGTTTTGCTAGTTGTTTTTCTACCCAAGTCAGATCGAAAACTTCTCGATAGATGCGGTTTTTGACTTGCAATTGTCCTTGATGCTTGACGACCAAACCCGACAATAGCAACTCAATTTGCTCTTGAGAATCATCCACAGGGATTTCGATCCCTTGTAAAATTTGCTGATAGATGCCTAGCAAACCACTAGCACGCTGTTCGTCTCGCAGCAAGCGATCGCGGATCGTCTTCAAATGCTCTGGCTCGTCCTTCGCCTCCCAGTTGTCAATAATGTGGATTCTGACGAGTTTTTCTAGGATTAATGGTGGGAATTGATAATAAAAACGGATCAGATGATAATTAACGATCGGTAGATGGTAATCTAACTTGAATCGGTCTTCGCCTTCTAGACTTGTGGGTTTCTGTAAGTCCTGACTCCCACTCATCCTTTCCTGAATCGCAATTTGACAAAGTTTCTGAGTCAGAAATGGCTGTCCGTCCGTCCACGCCAAGATATCTTTGAGTACAGATATCGGATTGGCTACCTTATTCTCTAACCCAGCTGCTAGCGGCTGGACTTCTGATAGATCGAAGCCATGCAGGTCGATAGATTTACCGATATTAAATGGAGTACGATGGCGATCGGCAATTAAATCTGAAGGCGTTGCTACCCCAAATAGCGCCCAGGTGAGGCGATTATATTCTGGATTCTCCGCTCGCTGGTTGTAGCAAGCTCGAATCAAGGCAAAAAAATCTTCAGTTGGGAAACTAAGTCCCAGTACACTATCAATTTCATCAATAAAAATAAAGATTTTCTCGCTCTGAATTTGGACTAACAAAATATCTTCGATAAACTGGCTGAATCGCTGAAGTAGAGATAAATCTTCTCGTTCTTGCCACCAAGCTTTGAAATTGATTTTACCAAAGAGATCGAAGCCTCTTAACAGATCGACCATCACACCCTTGTACCACTGAGCGGGAGTAATATTTTCACTGCCGATCCGCGTCATGTCGATCGAGGCACAGCTGAAACCCCCTGCTTCTAACCGATGTCGCGTTCTTAGTCGCAGGCTAGACTTGCCCATTTGTCGGGAGCTAAAAACATAACAAAACTCACCTCTAAGCAATGCATGATAGAGTTCAGCGTCAGCCTGTCGCTCCACGTAGCTAGGAGCATCCATTTTGAGACTGCCACCAACTTGATATTCGTATGCGTTCATAGGCTTAGCCTAATTGCTCGCGGAAATACAATCGATACAATTCACAGCTGGGCGTTGCCAAATTTCCCTCCAGCTTGACTAGTCCCATACTTTCTAATTTATAGGCAGCGATCGCTTCTAATTGCACGGGTTCATTGGATGTTACGATTCGCTTGAATGCTGCCGCTAGTTCGGGATGCTCTTGGAGATTAGTAAGGTGATGCCGTAAGCGATCGCTATAGACTCCAGCAACTGTGGGAGCAGCTTGCAGGAGTTGGTTTAGGCTCACCTCCTGGCGTGCCAAATGATAGAGCGCAATGCGGATTAAATAGGGATGTCCTCCCACCATTGCTAGCAAGGAAGCAAGATTTTTCACCCCCTCTTCGCTCTTACTCCAATCCAGACGATGACGCACTGCCAGCTCCTGCGCTTGCTCCAAACTAAATTCTGGCAATTTAATTGGTAACCCAACGTTAAAAGGAGATTGATTGATATCTAAAGGGATATAAGCTTCCGTGGCATGAACTACCACCAGTCGGAGTTTTTTCCAGATTTCTAATTCCGAGGCATCTTCATACCAGGAACGCAGCAGTGGCAGAAAATCGCTAGAGATTTCAGGATACTCGAAAATTCGATTGACTTCATCCAAAGCCAAAACCATTGGAGAGTCAATTTCTGCCAGTAAAAATTCTTGGAAATATAACGAGCAGCTAACTTTACTGCCAATATCCTCATCCCAATAGTCATCCAGCCTCGGCTCTAAGTTCAACTGACGGCTAACATTAGCGCACAACCAGCGTAAGAATTTATCCAAGGACGTGAAAATGCTACTGTCTGCCCGCTGCAAGCTTAATAGCACGGTGTGGAACCCCTGCTGTTTGGCATGAGCCAAAATTCTATGCATCAGGGATGTTTTTCCCATCTGCTTGGGAGCTTTGAGTCGCAGTAGGCTTCCAGGTTTGCTAATCTGGGCATAGGCAAGTTCTTCAATCGGCGGACGCTCAATGTAAAACAGAGAATCAAGCGGTACTGGTCCGCCAGGAAATTCTAAAAAGTCAGGCTTTAGACTAATAGATGCACTTCGCACCCCCCTCTCTTTTTGTCCTTGAAATTCATGCATTGACTCGCGCCACTGACGCTCCAAGGCGGCGCGAAAGTTAGTTTTACTGACATTTTCTCCTAAGGCTTTGCTCAAGAGCTTCCAGAATTTGGGACCGACATCGCGCGTCAAGTAACTAACAGAATAACCCGCAGCCTCAGCAGTCTGCTCGTAGGTCTGATTTTGCCAAGCACCTATGAGAATAGCAGTTTCCACATCACTCAAGTGCCTGCCCCACTGGGCAAACACCACTTTATTTGTTATTTCAAGTGCTTGGTCAAAGTTCATACCGATACTACACTGACCCTGCTGCTTTACTTATACCTGAGATTACCAGAAATGTTGAAACCTGTTGGTTAGTGGTTAGCTGTAATGACAGGATAAGTTAGTCTACGTCACAAGGGTGTGATGTGTTGAGGCATTAAGAGAGGAACCAACAGTAACCTTCAGCATTTACAGCGAAACGCATCATTCCCAATAATTAATGATCTCTTGCCTCTTGTCTCTGTATTGCCCAAGTGTTGGTATCAGAGCGCCACGCTGGAGGTTGGCTATGATTTTGCTATGCCAAAGCCGTATTTCTCAAACACAGTTCTTGCTTGTTTAGCAGTCAATAACTGAATATATTCTTTGGCAGCCTCAGGATTTTTACTACTACTAATAACGGCTATAGGATAGACAATCGGAGAAGATAAATTTTCGGATGCGGTAGCCACTACTCGCACTTTATCTGATGTCTTAGCATCTGTAGTATAAACAATACCAGCATCGGCGTTGCCACTTTCTACGGCAGCTAGTACGTTACGAACGTTATTACCAAAAACTAATTTTGGTTTAACTTGCTGTAAAATTCCTAATTTCTGGAATAGTTCCTCGGAATATTGCCCTACTGGTACGCTACGGAATTCGCCTACAGCAATTCGTTTTACGTTAGTACCTGTTAGTTGGCTAAAGCTATCAATATTCAGGCGAGAATTACTTGGCACAATCAAGTCGAGGCTGTTAGTTAACAAGTTGCGGCGGGTATCAGGAAGAATCAGATTTTTATCCTGCAAGGCATTCATTTGCTTTGTGGCGGCAGAAAAAAAGATATCTGCTGGCGCACCTTGTTCTATTTGTTGTTGTAACGCGCCAGAAGCACCAAAATTATAATTAACTTTGATATTCGACTGAGTTTTTTGAAAAAGCGGCTGAATTTCTTTCAAGGCATCTTGTAGGCTAGCAGCAGCGGATACGAGTAAGGTGGCATTTGTTTGTGCAACAACAGCAGATGGATTCAGCCAGTTTAAAATAGTTGCCAAAATGAGCGCGATCGCCACTCCAAAAACAAAGGCAAAAACACTTTTTCTTTTCATACAATTTCTGGTTGAACTCCTCTTTCTTTGGCAACAAATGATTGTAAATTATAGTAATTTTTACAATAGATAGATTTTGCGAACAAATTAGATAAATATATGCCTGTAATTAGTAAATATACACTAACTTCTAACCCTTAGAGGAGATGATTAGGCAATCGCTCGAAACAAAAAGTATTAAAAATTACGGTTTTTTAAGTATAAATTAATAGAAGCTCGCGGCATCAATACACATACAAAAAATAGAAAAATGAAGATTAGCGCTCGCAATACCCTAAAAGCAACTGTAAAAAAAGTTTTACCAGGAGCCGTTAATACTGAGGCAACATTAGAACTTGCACCTAGAGTAGAAATAGTTGCAATTATTACAAAGTCTTCTGCCGAGAACTTGGGGCTTGTAGAAGGTAAAAAGGCTTACGCTGTTGTTAAATCATCAGATGTGATGGTTGCAATTGATTAATCGATCGCTATTTGCAAGCAACAATGTGAAAGGAGCCAGAAGTCAGGAGTCAGGAGTCAGAAGTGACCCCATGCACGCGGCTTCAATGTGAAGGAAACCTCCACATCCGCCCGCTTATGAATGCAGGGGTTTCAACAAAGATTCAGGATTCTTTTATTCTCCACGAATAAATTCGCTCTTCTTCAAACCAATTAAGTCAGAAGCAGTCGCACAGTATTCATTCTGACTCCGCATCTCCTGACTCCTGACTCCTTCTCGGTGAAAAATATGCCAGTGCTTTTGTTCGCCTCAAGCAGTTGTGCCTGGGTGTTCTTCTTGAAACCATTCAATTTTGAAAGGTTGCAGCAATTCCTCCACATTGATGTGGTGTAATGGCTCATATTAAGGCAAATTGCCCAAGAATCGCGATCGATGACACGAGACAATACGGGATGGAGAACAAGCGGCGGGTGTTGCTTTCAACACTTAGGAGAAAGTAGCGATCGCTAAATTTTTGGATGCTATTGTCGAAACAGAAGCGATCGCGGCAATTTCCAACTTAGGCTTGCAAGCTCAACTTTTAGGGTTGAACTCGATCGATATTTGACTTACCATCTTCACCAAATTATCTAGCTCAAGTTGCATTTGGTTACAAACTCTTTCATAGCAAGCATTTACATAGTCGCGATCGCGAACGGCAGCACGACCGTATCGCTCGAATATGACTGGCGCACAGACGCGAGTATGAATCTCGACGGGTAACGGAAAATTGGGAATTGGACCAATCCCTATGCCCCAAGGTAGCCCTAGAAAGATGGGAAACACGCCTGTATTACCGTCAAGTGGCAAGGGAAAACCCCACTCTTGTAGCTGTTTCAGCTGTGAGTAAAGGTCAGCTAGCACAATTAGAGTTTCATGAGCGCCGTGGGAGACAAGCGGTACAATCGGCACTTCTTCTATTAGAGCCAACTTAATAAATGCCTTATTGTTTGCCAGACAAATTCGATTTCGCATTGCATATGGACGAAACAAATCTTCTGCCCCTCCTGGGTAGACGAGTAGTGCTGCATCCTTTGACAGCGCCGCACGAGCCATTTTCGGATGAGCCATAATTGCTCCGACCTGCGAACCTGGTCGAGCGAAGAGTGGAGTTTGCCAAGCAGAGGGGTGCATCAAGGCGTAGGCTAATCGTTCGTAACCAAAGCGACTAAACCAGTCATACAGAAACATTGACGTATCTGGCGAAGCTAAGCCACCATTATGAGAGCCTACGAGCAATACCTTGCCTGTTGATGGTATATGATGCCAGCCATCAGTTTGGACTCGGAAATAGTTATGGTAAAACCATTTCCAGATCGGCATCCAAGCTTTAATTGCTTCAGGGTTGCGCTCTGATAACGACCAACCATCGAATCTACGCTCAGAAGTTGCGACGCTATGACTTTTAGTGCCTGTGACAATGCTTAGCTTTTCTAGTAGATCCCAAAGCTGTTGAGAGACTTTACCATTACTGCCCCAGTTATGCCCAAAAATGTTCAAGATGATTCCAACAGATAGTTATAGCCCTTAATCATTCTAAGAGAGTGGATGGCGCTTTTAGATACCGTTCTCATCAACGTCAGTTGTCAAAATCAGCGTGGTAGTCTACTAGTGAGTTCCCATGCTTCGATGAAAGCGTTCTATCTCGATCGCCATGAGGTCACTGTCAAGTTGTCCTGACTGCCAGCGCAAAGCTTGAGATTTAGCAAAGATACCCGTACCGTGTTGGCGATAGTATGCGGCTAAATCTGGCAGAATATCTGCCCAGTTTTCGAGTTGTGATAATTTGTGGTAGATGATGCGATCGCCTTAAAATAATTCCCATAAGCGCGAATACATCCTAGTTCGTCAGAAAAACAATTGTGTCACTTGAGATATTAACTTATCTCCCCACGACGATCGCCCAAATACTAACAGCAATAATTACAGCTCCCAAATGTTGCGGTAACAGCATCTTTAGCGGTTGACGCGCAATTTTTTGTGTCAATACCACCGTCAATAATACAGAAAAAACCAGCGTCGTTCCCTGCAAAAATGCAATCACAGCTGGGTGAGCCACCACTACAGGTAATCCCGCTCCACTCAAACCAAAAGTTGCAAAAGTCACGGGTAAAATTCGTCCTGCTTCCCCCAAACCCAAACGCAAATAATGCGCTAAAGTTCCGCCCAAAACCAATGGTAAATATCCATATACCAACTCTACAAATGGCTTAGGCTTAAAACGCGAAATCTCCTTTGCGCCTTTGCGTCTTGGCGCGACATAATTCCATGACCAATAAAGCGATCGCATCAACCCGTAAACTAAAAATACAAACCCAGCCGGAACCAGCAAAGCCAACAAAGATAATCCTAAATGCGGAAAAAATTGCGTCAAATCGATTTCTAAACCCAAACTTGTTTGAATTTCTGGTAAGCGATGTAGAAAAATTCCTCCCAATAGCAACAACAACAGCGCTACTTCGTAACTATGGGAAACATGCGTTGTCCACAGCTCAATTCCTGGTGGACGCAAATTAAATTCAACCGAACGATGGGGACAAGCTTTCAAGCAAGTCATGCACAAAACACAATCCCGATTATCTTCCAACTGTGCCGGGTGAGAATACAATGGGCAACCATTAGTTTCCATCCCTTCGCCCTTTTGAGAACCACCTTTGTAACACTGATAGGTCGTACATTCAGCCGAGCAAGTCCCTTGTTGCGCCCTTAATTCTGTCATCGATAGCTTAGCAAATAACCCGTTCATTCCACCAATTGGACACAAATAGCGACACCAAAATCGCCGTTCAAAAATTGCTGAAAAAATCATAGCTCCAGCTGTAATTAATAGTAACAAACAGCTAGAAAGATAAGCGGTATTTTCTAAATTCCACAGTTCCTCCCAGAGAAAAATTAGGGTAAACAAACCGAATAAAAACCAGCCTCCCCACTTTTCTGCTGGTTCCCGATGCCACTGTTTCAGTTTTCGATTGGGAAACAACCATTGCGATATTTTTTGAGTGACTTCGCCGTAAATCATGAACGGACACACCGCACACCATAACCTACCCACAAACGGAAAACCCAACAATACGAGGGGCCACCACCAAGCCCAAAACATGTTTAAGGCAAAATTTTTGTCTCGCTGTTGGGGACCGACAAATAAAATAATGACGATGAAAGCGAAAAACCACAAAGTAAAGCCGTAGTTAATCCGGTCGGGATACCAAGAACTGCGAAGAAATCGGCGTAAGCCAGGGTAAATATTTAATAAATTAACGCGAAATTGTTTTTTCTTAGTTTGAGCCGACCAGAAAATTTCTTCTGTTAGCTCAGTCGCTTCTCCTGACTGAACGATCGCCCGTTCGACTAAACTTTGTAACTCTTTCAAGTTACCAGGAAAGTCATAAGATTGTAGGCGACGCAAGGCTTCGGGTGCAACTTGCGGTTTGACTAATCCCTCGCTGCGGGTGTAAAGACTGATGTAGTATTCTACTAGAGCTTTAATATCCGTTTTTCGTACCCGCAATGGTGGTATTTTAATTGTCTGTCCGATACAACGCGCGATCGCGGGTTGAGTTCGTTCGGCGATCGCTAAAATCCTTGCTTGACTTTTGCGGGTAACATCTGGTGTATCTTCCGAACGGCTGACAGGTTGATAAGTGCCAGTTTGGAGTAATTGCGCGATTTTTGGCACTAACTCTACGGGTAGCTCTTGGGTATTATTCAAAACCAACGTTCCTTCACCCAGCCATTCCAGTAACCCTGGTTTTCCACCTAGACGACCGAATAAATCTGCGCCGCTGGTTTGCAATAAATTGCAGTTAACTTTAATAATTGGCTGGCGGCGATGAGGAGAACCAAAATGGATCAAGGTGGCGATATTGTCTTTTTCCAGTCCTGGTTCGCCAAAAATGAGAATTGATTTTTTATTACTAGCTGCTTCTCTAATTTCTTGTCGCAACCGCACGGCATAACGACTCGTACCAATGATACCGCGCTTGACTTTCGTGACCAAATAGGGACGCAGGGCGATTGTTCGTTCTTGTTCGTATGACAGTGCTGAGGTTAATTGGCTTAGTTCTTGCGCTAGCTGGCGCGAAATCGTTTGAAAGATTTCAGGATATTGTCCGACAATCTGTTGAAATTCTGCGGCTGGCACTACCCATAAGTGACATTCTGTCAAGGCAGTAATCGTTCTTTGGACTGGCTGTTCTAAAATTAACTCTTGAAGATTAATTGCCGACCCAGGAAGTAAACTAGTCGCCCATACGGAGTTAGTCAAGTTAGTGCGTTTACTCTCCAAGCGACCTTGTTGCAGAATGTAAAGTGCTTCTGGGTCAGTGTCTTCTACAACCAAACGCTCGCGAGCGGGAATAATTCGTTCTATAGCAACTTGGGCGATCGCATTTAATACCTCTGACGATAGTACCGACAGCGCCGTTCGCTCTTGGAGCCAAATGAGTAAGTCTGGAGACATCGTATCCGCCTGTTTTGCAATACCTCCATTCATTGTGACTCTCTATATTTTTATTCGAGACGCATACAGCGTATCTCTACAAAAACTATTACATTGCGGGAAGCGTTCTTACCTGCCTCCGACTTAATGATTCTGGCTTAAATCTTTGAGCTTATGCTGAAAATCCTACTACCACTATTCAGTATCTTAATCTACCTGCGTCTCTCCCAAATATTTTGTTAAATAAGGCGAAAACACCTCATAAATCAACGTCAATGGCTTTCCGTGATGCCAGAACAAGTAGTGACGACCCCAAAATGGTCCCTGGTGTTGAAATCCCGCTTCTAATGCCTCTGAGTGACCGTAATAAACTCCTTGTACATCCCGATATAACTCAGTCCGCAAACGCGCCAAACTAGCCCAAATTGGCAAGGAACGGTTCTGTAAATATTCATCTACGTGGCTGGCTTCCCACCAAGATGCAGCATATGCCAAACGCTGACCCGATTGTTTCCGCAACCAGACCTGACGCCTCAATCTCGGTCCTGGTACGGCTTCGATGATACTTGGTGCATCGTCTAAATCCATGCCGACTACCGACATATCAATTACATCAACTTCCGTTGGTTCCCCAGTAAGTAACTGTAAATGGCGCGTAGGAGAACCATCTCCTAACAAAAGTAGCTGCCAAGCTGGTGCGAGTCGAGTGTGAGGCAAGCCTGGTTGTATAGTATCTTCATCGCCTTGCCAGAGCGGTGAGAGACGATGCCAAGACTTGGGTAGTGCCTGCTTATCTACAAAATTATAAGTCGCAGTCAATTTCTTTACAAAAATTCATGACTTTTTTATTAATATAGCAGGAGTCAGGAGCCAGAAGTCAGGAGTCAGAAGAAAGACTTGCAGGTACGAGCAATTGGAGGGGCTGAAGAGGATTTAACACTAACTATTCTTCACTGCTCCCTGCTCTCTGCTCCCTGAAAAAATGCGGATGGCGAGACTCGAACTCGCAAGGCAAAGCCACACGCCCCTCAAACGTGCGCGTATACCAATTCCGCCACATCCGCTTAGCAGATATATAATTTAGCATACTTGTGGAGCTTGACCAGCAAAGTTGAACAAAAAAGAGGCGATCGCTTGTGAGAGAATGATTCCGAATTCCGAATTCTGCGAACTCCTATGCCAATGCTAGGTCGCTTCTGACTTCTGACTTCTGTACGGGTGGGTTTAACCGTAGAATTATTTGTTCTAGTACAGGTGTCCTTGCTAAACCCGCCCCTATTCCTGACTCCGTTATGACATCCTTTGCTGGAAGATGCGCTTTGACAAAATTCTGATTGCTAACCGAGGGGAAATCGCCCTGAGAATTCTCCGTACTTGTGAAGAAATGGGAATTGCGACGATCGCGGTACACTCAACCGTAGACCGCGACGCGCTCCACGTCCAATTAGCTGATGAAGCGGTTTGTATTGGCGAAGCTCCCAGTAGCAAAAGTTACCTCAATATCCCTAGTATTATTGCCGCAGCTCTGACTCGCAACGCTACTGCCATCCATCCCGGGTATGGTTTTTTAGCGGAAAATGCAAAATTTGCTGAGATTTGTGCCGATCACCAGCTCGCCTTTATTGGACCGACCCCAGAAGCAATCCGAGCCATGGGCGATAAATCCACAGCAAAGGAAACGATGATTGCGGCAGGAGTTCCCACCATCCCCGGTAGTGACGGGTTAGTGAGAGATGAAAAAGAAGCACGGGAGATCGCGCGTCAAATTGGCTACCCAGTCATGATTAAAGCCACTGCTGGCGGCGGCGGAAGGGGAATGCGCCTAGTTCGCAGCGATGAAGATTTAGGGCGCTTGTTTTTAGCGGCTCAAGGAGAAGCAGAAGCCGCCTTTGGCAACCCTGGTCTGTATATCGAGAAATTTGTCGATCGCCCGCGCCATATTGAATTTCAAATCCTAGCAGATAGCTACGGCAATGTCGTCCACTTGGGCGAACGGGATTGTTCGATCCAACGCCGCCACCAAAAGCTTCTAGAAGAAGCTCCCAGCCCTGCCTTAACCCCAGAACTACGGGAGAAAATGGGAATGGCAGCGGTAATGGCAGCAAAATCGATTAATTACGTTGGTGCGGGGACGGTAGAGTTTCTCCTGTCGCAAACTGGAGAGTTCTACTTCATGGAAATGAATACGCGGATTCAAGTAGAGCATCCTGTCACGGAAATGATTACGGGACTGGACTTAATCGCCGAACAAATTCGCGTTGCCCAAGGCGAAACTCTGCAATTTAGCCAAGAGCAGGTAAGATTGCTGGGACACGCGATTGAATGTCGGATTAATGCTGAAGATCCAGACCGAGATTTTCGTCCCGCACCAGGACGGATCAGTGGCTATCTCGCTCCTGGAGGACCCGGGGTACGGATGGATTCTCACGTTTACACCGATTATCGCATCCCGCCTTACTACGATTCTCTGATTGGTAAGTTGATCGTTTGGGGACCAGACCGTCCAACTGCAATTAGACGAATGCGACGAGCCTTACGGGAATTCGCCCTCACCGGCGTACCGACGACCATCGGCTTTCACCAACGGATTTTAGATACTCCAGAGTTTCTCAAGGCAGAGGTTTACACCAATTTTGTCGAGCAGGTGATGTTGAAGAAATAAATTTATAAATATAAATTTGTAGAGGCGATACATGTATCGCCTCTAGATAAACATTACTGCATCAGCATCATCAGTAATCCTTGCTGACCTAGCAGTATTTCTCGCAACAGGCTAAAAATTCCGACCCAGATGATGGGGGTAATGTCCACGCCACCTATGGGTGGTACTATTCTTCGCGTCGGCACTAACAAGGGTTCTGTTGGTACGGCAATGAGATTATATGGAAAACGCTTGAGGTCGATTTGGGGAAACCAAGTCAGCACGATGCGGAAGATAAATAAAAGAATCATCAAGCCGAGAAAGATACCCAGCACTAAATTTGCGATCGCAACAGTTGTCATGGATTATCATTGGTCATTGGTCATCGGTCATTAGTCATGAGTTATTTACAAATGGAAAATAACAAACAACTAACGATCTCTTAAATAGATTTTGCCACTAAAATCGAGGGTTAGTGGTGGAGCAATGTTATGGGTGGTGTGAGAAATGCGCCGTTCAGCCTCTTGGCAGCGTTTAGCAATTTACGGTTTGAGCGGTCCTGTTATTGCTCTAAATATTTGGCTGTTAAGTCAAGCTTTTCAATATTTTCAGCATACGATCGCCGTACTCACGATCGCGGCAATTTTAGCTTTTCTACTCAACTATCCAGTCCGTTTTTTCGAGCGGATTGGCTTTAGCCGCTCTCAAGCAGTGATCGTCGTTCTATTTCTGAGTTTAGTATTGCTAGTTGCGATCGGTCTAACTCTAGTGCCGTTGATCTACGACCAAACTATCGAATTGATCCAAAGAATTCCCGACTGGTTAAATACGATTCAAGCACAGTTGGAAAGACTCGATAGCTGGGCGCGGGCAAGAAAGTTACCTCTAGATCTGAGCGGTTTTAGCAATCGCGTTAACGATACGATTGAAGGACGCTTACCATCCATACCAGAACAAGCATTTGGAGTCGCTCTCGGGACGCTGTCGTGGTTGATTGAGACAATTTTAGTGGTGGTACTGGCATTTTACATGCTGCTCTACGGCGATCGCCTCTGGCGGGGTCTAATTAGCCTCCTCCCACCAGAAATTGGACTTCCGTTTAGTGCTTCGTTGCGACTCAACTTTCAAAATTTCTTTCTGACTCAATTATTACTGGGGTTATTTATGTTTGTAGTTTTAACCCCAATTTTCGTAGTTCTTAATGTGCCATTTGCTCTACTATTTGCCCTCTTAATTGGCGTAGCCGAACTCATCCCTTTTATCGGCGCTAGCTTGGGCATCGGTACAGTTACGCTATTAGTCATGGTGCAAAATTGGCTGTTGGGTTTGCAAGTCGCTTTTGCCGCAATTGTGATGCAACAAATAAAAGATAACGTGCTAGCACCCAGATTGATGGGCAATTTTACGGGACTTAACCCAATTTGGATCTTTATTGCCATCTTAACTGGAGCCGAAATTGGTGGTTTCTTGGGCGCAATTGTAGCTGTTCCCCTGGCTGGTACGATCAAAAATACTATTGATGCAATTCGTAACCTGCGGCGCTCTACTGTAGCGGCTAAAATTACCATCACGCATGAGGACGCAACTTCTCCTGAAGGGAAAGACAATCTCAGTTTTTAGTAAAAGAGGAGACAGGAGATTCTCCTTTTATTCTCCGCAAACCTGACACAAAACCGTTCGTTTCCGAGCGCCGTCTAACTCAAACAATAAAACTGATTGATAAGTGCCTAAAGCAAGTTTCCCATCGATTATGGGAATGACTTCGCTATTATTGAGCATCATCGCCATTAAGTGAGAATGAGCGTTCATTGGCTCGTCCTCAGGAATATTTTTTCTTAAATGCAAGTCGTTATGCAAGTAGCGTTCTGATGTGGGAGCTAATTTGCTTAAAAAAACTTTGAGATCTTCTAGTAATCTTTCTTCGTCTTCATTAATTGCTAAAGCGGTTGTAGTATGACGAGAAAATACTAAAACTTGACCGTTACTAATTCCGGTAGTGGATACTATCCTTTCAATTTCTGGTGTAATGTTATGAATATTAATTCCCGCTGTGGTTTCAATTTCAATGAATTTATTAACGATTGGCATGGTAGTTGGTTATTGGTCGTTCGTCATTTGTCATTTATTATATGTATCTTTACTACTAACACTCACTCTCTACTGATAACTGAAAGTTAACCCGGGCTTACTGACTTATTAACGACGCGATCGCTAAGCTTAGGAACAGTCTGCATTGCCTCTCCTTCCCCTCCTCGTAGCTGTGCAGATGTTAAGTATTGAGTCAAGATAATGAGTATTTTTCGACAGCTTCGGCTATCTGGAGCGATCGCCCCAGTCAAAACAATTTTAGTCGCAACAATGTGTATAAACTGCTGGTATTCTACCCCAGCAAGATCGCAACCCAAAGCTTTAAGTCTCGTCCTTAGTTCTGAAGGAATGCCTTCTTTTGCTAGTTTAATCCAACAAGCCGAGCTACAGACTAGCAAGTTGATTCAGCAAGAGTTCGATCGAAAACCCAGAATCACAGAAATTACCGTTACGGTAGTGGGCGATCGCAATGGGCAACAAGTGCCTCTACTCCATACTAAAGTCTCGCGAGTCGATTGGCGATCGCAACCCGTTTTGAGTCACTGGACGAAATACTTCAGCAACTCCGCACTGTTGTTAGGCTTCTCCTTATCGCCAAATGGAATGAATGCAAGCGCCAGTCAGGGTACTCCCGTGAATGTGAATAGTGTGAATACTGCTAGGTCAATAGAAGACGATCCCGCCTATCGCGATGATTGATTGAGATGGGAAATGTCCGTAATTTAGCAAATCTCAAGCTTTTTTATACACATCAGTTCACCGTAGCGATCTCTGCGATCGCTACGAACGCAAAAAATCGTTTAAACAAGAAATTATATCTGATAGACTAACATTTCAACTACTAGCTTAATTAGGAAAATAGCATTAGGCGAACAAATTGAATTTCGCAAATTACTGACTGAATATATTTGCTTGATATTCTCTGAAAAAGAAGACTAGAGCAAGCTGAGATAAAAAATTGACATAGTATTAACCAGGCGATTAACTCATCTTAATGTTGCGGCATTATCGTAACTAAGGCAACAATTTTGTTTGAAAATAAGTTTGTGTCTTAATAATTAGTAGTAGTGAAAAAACGAGAGCGTGTCTTTTGGTTACAGCTCAATCCCAAGCTTTTGTCCGATCTGTTTGTAATTAAAAATACATAAGCTAGTAAAAAAAGGTGCGTTAGCGTTCGCGAAGCGTCTCGAAGAGAAGCTTAACGAAGTTATCGCGTTGAGACTTGATGTAACCGAGAGCTAGTAGCACTCCACACTCTCTACTAACAATTGCAATACAGACGTTTTCAAACTTGAGGTTCTGGCGATTCCGAATCAAGAGGGAGTTTCATGTCTACAATTACTCGGAGGCAGCTGTTAGTTTTCTTCGGTGCGGGTGTTGGTGCTGCTGCTTTATCACCCGTGCTAGAGAACAAACTGTTTGGTGCTGGTTCTAAAACCGCCCAAGCAGCTGAGGCTTTATCGTTCACCCCTGTACGATTGCCCCACCCTTTGCCCATTTATCAACAACTGCCTAGTTACTTACCGGCAGGCAGTGGAAAAGGGGAAGTTTTACAGCCATCAGCAGATGCAAGATTGAAAAAATATACCGTGTACGACGATGTCATCGTACCACCAGAATACGAGCGGTACGTTATCGTGGGCTGGGGCGATCGCGTCTTCCCTAATCCAGACGACTATTTTGGTTACAACTGCGACTACACTGGTTTCGTACCAATTAACGGAATCAAAGTTAGAGGGAAAGAGAACGATATCGGTAATGGCATCCATTACGATGGTATCGCTGTTAAAGACGGCTACTTGTGGGTTAACCACGAATACGTCTCCTACCCAATTTCCTTCCTCGCACCTGAAACCCCAGAGGATCTGGCAGGATTTCCCGAGAGTTTCCCTTATATAGACGTTAGAATTAGCGAGAAAAACCGCACCTTGCTAGGTGAGTTTCTCTACAACATGGGTGGTTCGATTGTCAGAATCCGCCAAGGTAATGACGGACGTTACAGCGTTGTTAAAGACCCGAAAAATCGCCGCATCCATACCTTGTCAGGTTTGGGGATCAACAGCGATCGCACTGATGCTTACAAAGAAGTCACGTCTTGGGGTGAAAAAAGCCATCAGAAAGGCGATCTAAACTACCTCATCGGTACGGGTGTAGCTGCTAAAGACGTGTTTGAAGCCGTTAACGCTGATGGACTAGGTAATAAAATCATCGGTACGGGACATAACTGTTCTGGTGGTACGACTCCTTGGGGAACCATCATGACAGCAGAAGAGAACTTCCAAGCTAGCGAAGAGTTCTTCGTCGGAGTAACGGAAGCCGTTCTGCCCAACGGTACGCAAACAGAATACACTGAAGGCACGACCGGAGCCGAATTCGGTATGGTTGGGGAAAAATACGGTTGGATGGTCGAAATCGATCCTACCGATCCCAAATGGCGATCGCGCAAACACACTGCCCTCGGTCGCTTCCGCCATGAAAATATCACCATGCTGGCGGAGTCTGGAAAAAAACTCGTTGCCTATATGGGTGACGATCGCCGTGGCGGACATACCTGGAAGTTTGTCAGTGCAGGGAAGGTCAAATCTCCAGAAGACAAGAAAAACAACGCTTTATTCGAGACGGGTACGCTCTACGTCGCCCGTTACAATCCTGACGGTACGGGTGAATGGCTACCGTTAGAGATTGGTGCTAGTACCAACCCTATTCCCCCTTCTACGCTCGGCTCGGTAGAAATTAAAGCCTTAGGTGAAGCAACGCGCAACGCCCTGCTGCCATTACCGCGACGCAATGGCATAGCCGCACAAACAGAAGATGGTGGTAAGTACAATGTTACTACCGAGAATGAAGCTACGGCTTTAAAAGACTACCAAGGTAAGAAACTCTCAGATTTCTACACCAGTCAAGGCGCAGTGTTAGTTGACGCTTTCTTAGCTGCTAACTTAATTGGTGGTACTCCCACCGCGCGTCCCGAAGATTTGGAAATCAACCCTCGCAATTCGAGAGAAGTCTTCATTGCCTATACCGATGGTGCGCCGGGTAGCGATGGTTATCCAGATTCTCGTATATTTGTTGTCTCCAAATACAGCAAAGATATCAACGCGGGGCAGCCTTCAGGAGAACTGTTCAAGATTACTGAAAATAGCTCCGATAGCACGGGTCTGACTTTCCGTTGGGAACGCTTAGCCAAAGGTGGGGAAGCAGGAGCAGAACCAGGAGATGGTTTTGCCAACGTGGATAACCTTGCTTTTGACAGCCAAAACAATGTTTGGGGTGTCACGGATATGTCTACTGGCTCTCATAACGGTTTTGCTGAAGGAGCAGCTGGTGAGCCACTCAACATCGACCATACGGTGGTTGGAGCTGTGGTAGAAGGTGCAACTTCCGATCTCAACATTCAAACATCCGATTTAATTGGCGTATTTGGTAATAACTGGCTGTTTTACATTCCTCTAGAAGGTAAAAATGCTGGGCAGATCGTACCCTTTGCCTATGGTCCACCGCGCTGCGAAATGACAGGGCCTACCTTTGTCAGCGATACTTTGATTATTGCGGTGCAGCATCCTGGGGAAAACTGCCCCTTCAACCCGCCTCAAAGTCTAAATCGCGACATTGAGATGCTGAACTTAGATGGGACTCTGTTTACGCAGAACAGAACTGTACCACGTGGTAGTAATTGGCCCAGCAATTTAGCTGGAGATCCTTGGGGTCCGCCTCGTCCTACTGTGATTGGTATCCGTCGTAAAGATGGGAAAGGCGATCGCTTTGTTTAATATTTTCTACTTGTAACAACCCTCAACCTTTTATAGTAGGGTGGGCACTGCTCGCCCTACTTTCTTGCTACTACTAAATTCTAAAATTATTCTTCAGCTATTCAGTCAGATAATTTTTCTAAAGTTATCTTGCAAATGGCTTCACGATAATCCTAAATAGGAGTGTTTAGCATTAGGGCGATCGCCCTTATCTGGCGTTCTGCGATCGCCTTAATATTAGCTCCCAATTTTCTAACTTATTGCATCTCGATCGCTAGACGAGCAGCAGGAAATAGGGAGCAAAGTGACCGCTCATTACTACCCTTATGTTGAAAGAAATCGATCGAAATATCTGGGTTAGCGAACAGCCATTTAAGTTTTTCGGTCTTGAAGTGGGAACGAGAATGACAGCGATCCGCCTTGGCAATGGCGAACTGATAGTTATTTCTCCCATTGATGTTGATGAAATAACTATTCAGCAAATTAACGCACTGGGCAACGTTACTACAATTATCGCGCCAAATTGCTACCATCATCTTTTTCTATCCACCTTCAAGTCAGTTTATCCTCATGCCGAGATTTGGGTTGCTCCAGGTTTAGATTCTAAAAGACCAGATATAACTATCGATCGCATTCTCGACGAACGAGGCAAAATTGGCAATTTAGATGAAGTTGAATATCTCTTATTTGCCGGATTTCAAACCATAGGTATCGGTAGTTCGGGAATCTTAAATGAAATTGTATTTTGGCATCGAGAGAGCCAAAGTTTAATCTTGACAGATACAGCTTTTCATTTTGATGTCAGTTTTCCTTGGCAAACGCGCTTAATTGCCAAAATCTTAGGTGGCGATCGCCAATTGGAACCAACACTATTAGAAAAACTTGCTTCTCGCGATAAAGAACTGGTAAAACAGTCAATTCAAAAACTTCTCTGCTGGAATTTTGATAGAGTCATTATGGCACATGGCAGCATTATTCAACGCGATGGTAAGCGACAATTACAAGCAGGATATGAGAAGTTTTTATCTACGACAAACTTACAGATTGCTCGTTAGTAAGTTACATTTTGAACTTGGTAATTGAAATCGCAGCTATACAGACTAAACCCCAATCTGAAAATTCAGAACTCAAAAACAGTCCGAACTGTGCCGACATATAAAGTATCGTTGTTATTGTCGTGTTCTGGATTAGTAATGACTAATAAACCTGGAGTAATTGAAATATCCTCGCTGACTGGGAAGCGATAGAACATTTCTAGATGTAAAGATGTATCTCGGTCTTGAAGCTCTGCATCTAAGTCGTTACTAATTACTTTAGGAGGTTGACCGATGATAATTCCCCCTAAACTATTTTCTTTCCCCAAGTCGGGAAAGGCAAGTGCGATCGCATAGTTGAGAATTTCAGCATTAGGGTTACTGGGTAAATCGGTGGCTGTAGCATTTGTTAACCCAATCCAACCACTGAGATTAAAATGAGGACTGATGCGCCAATTCGTACTTAAGCCGTAGGAATTAGCAGAGACGCGACTGCTAAGGTCATCAAAAGGATCGTTGGCTAACTGACTTCCCGTACCTGTATCTGTGTTGTTGTAAGAATGCACGTAAATTAAGCCGAAGTCTAACGTATCGTTGGGTTCCAAATTTAACTGCGCGATCGCGCCATAAGCACCGCCAGCAATTCCAACTTCCGGTTCTTCAGCGTCATCAGCTGCATAACCCAGTCGCAGGCTGATAACTTCACTAAATTCGTATCTCAAACCTATTCCCGTCCCCGAACCCTGTCTATAAATCGTGTTGCGTCGTCCAAAGCGGGAAATTGCTCCCCGACTGCTGCTGTCGATCGGGGAATTAACCGTACCAGTAAAGTCATCCAGTCCGCTACCGACTGCGCCAAGATAGATTGTACCTTTATCGCCAATCGGAGAGCGGTACTCGACTTTGCTCAGCTCAAATTGATTTCCGCTATCTCCTTCAAATCCTAACCGCGCCATCGTCGTTCCAGTCGCCTCGTCAAATCCTGGGACGTTATTTGCTTGTATCCGCACCCGCAAGCGGTCTTGACCCGTAAAGCTGCTATCGAAGTTTAAACGCAGGCGATTGCTTAAAATCGTGTTGTCATCTATTTCTTCACCGCTACCATCAGCTTTTTCATCACCCGCAGCGCCACTAAGAGCAAACAAAGCTTGTCCTGACAATGTTGTAGTCGTGGAAGTTTGTTGCGCCTCTAGTTGGGATACCTGTTGTTCCAGCACCTTCACTCGTTGTCTGTGAAGGCTAGATAGTTCGGTAGCAAATTCAGTTTGTAGCCTTTGTAGAACGGCAAAATCTTCTTTACTAATATTGTTGATAGTTACCAACTGGTCAATTCGGTTTAGAATAGCATTGAATTTTGCTGCAAATTCATATCGAGTCAAGCCGCGATCGCCGTTGAAATTAATTTCGACCTTGTACTGTTGGCTCAGAAATTTCAACGCTTGCCACTGCCAATCACCCGTGCCGATCTTCTCGAGTTGGGAAACAGGAGTTATTCGGTCGAGGCTGTTAGACTCGGAAGGTGCGATCGTTTCTAAGGTAGGTTCTTTTAGCTGGGTTTCGCTAGCAGATACGCTATTTGTCATTACGAGAACGGAGCTAAATACAAATGTAATCGAATAAACAATATTACCAACAATTTTTGACACGATCTCTACGGCAAACAGGACTCAATTGCAGACAACGGCTACTTATCTAAAGTAGATTGTTGGATGATAAATTTTTGCATTATTTAAATTTTATTTAAGAGAAATGAGAAATTGATGAGACTACAATGAGAAAAATCTCACGCTCACTTTTCTTGAGAAAGATTACGAACAGTCGTTAAATATTGCCCTAAAAAAGGTAAACCTCCAATTGCCGGTAGTAAGTAGCGAGACGTGCAAAGTAAGCCTAAAGCTGCCGCTGTAGGAGCATCAAAGTAGGGTTGATAGAACGCAATTAATGCAGCATCACGAGTGCCGACACCAGCAAAAGTTAGCGGTAATAATCCTGCTAAAATCGCTAATGGTGAGAGTGCGAGATTGGCTAGGAAGGGTGTCCAGGCTTTTAGAGCAAGAATAAAAAACCAAATTTGTAATAAGTGTAAAAACCAAGTAAATATTGAAGTTAACGCAATCTTTAATAAGTTAGCTTTATCTTGCCAAAAGTAATTGTGCATTTCCTCCCAGGAGAATTGTAGTCTCTGAATTTTGGCTTTAAGTTTTTTGGTGACGATCGTTTTACTCAAAACAAAAAATATTTGGGCGAATTTACGAGAGCTTAGTAAAAGAGTACCGAAAAATAATCCTAACCCTACACTTACTGTCATTAGCCAAAACAGCCAATTTTTATCGGGGTATATAATTAATCCAAAAGTACACCATAATAGCAGTGACAGCAGATCGCAGGTTTTTTCAAAGACAACTAAGGACAAAGATAAAGAACCAGTTAAATGCCCTTGTTGTCGCATGAAATAAGCTTTGGCAATATCGCCCATTTTTGAAGGTAAAATCATATTTAGAACGCTAGCAGCTAAAATGAGCTTATTAGCTTCACCAAAGCTTAGTCGAGCTTTTTTAGGAGTTAGTTGCTGCAATCGCCATGCTGTAATAATTGTTATCGGTACGACCATGCATAAGCTAATTATCATCCAGTAAGTATTAGAGTTTTGAAATACCTTGACTAAATTAGTAAAATCTATTTTCCAATAGATTGCACCTAAGATTATTAAGCTGATTGTAATTGAAATTATTCGTTTCATATTTATACCTAAAAAATATTTCAAGTTACCGTAGGAACGATATACCAGAAATACTTTTCAAAAATATCGTTCTAGTCTCAGCGATTCGCCTGGAGCAAGTTTCTTGGCTTCTTCAGTTAAATTCCATTCGGGCTGCAATTGGCTAATTTGAAAAGTTCGACTCATGACTACATAAATTGAAGTGCGATCGCAGCCAATATCAGCAGCAAGAACGTTCTCCCAATTCTTAGCTTTTAGTTCGTCAATTACGTGCAGTTTCCCATTTTCCCAACAAAGTTGACGTTGAAACCAGAATGGTGCGTCTTTCTTGCCAACAATTAAAATTTTTTGTAACAGTTTCCGAATCAAATTGGGAAAGAAGCGTCCGACAGTCAGCATAACTATTCGTAATAACATTAAGTTAATTGGTGTCATTTGTTTTTGTTTCGCCCATCCCAATTGACCCTGAATTACAATTTTATTTCCTTCTATATCAATCGAATAATTACCTACTAAATGCCCGACTGCATTTTTAATTTTTTTGCCTTCTTTCACTAATAGCGAAAGTTGCGTATCTGATGCGATTAATCGATCGCCGCGAAAAAGTTTAAACGTCCCACCTTTATTCACTGCCAAAAATAATTCGTAAATACTGTCCTTGTCTCCCTGAGATGTACCTTGATACCGATCTATCAAAATTTTCGCTTCTGGTAGCCAAATTCTACCTGTAGGGCGAGATTGAGATAAAGGACGCTGAGGCACAAAGTCGCGCCAAGCCAATAAGTAATTCCAAGTATGATGTCCGATAATACGGTCGTCGCTATAACAAGGTGCTAATCCGTTGGCTAATCCAATTAAAAAGGCATTGTTAATTCTTAAAGCATCTGGGAACCATTGCCCGACTAATTCAAAACCATGAGGGAAAAAATTGTATGTATTGCGACTGGTATATTCTCCCCCGTAAGAACCATCGGGATGTACGAATTGAGCAGCTAATTCAACCGCTTTGATTAATACTTCTTTGATACGAATATCGGGGTTGAGTTGATAAATTCGCGCTAAACAAGAAATAGTTAAAGTATGGTAGCCAGGATCGCAACCTTCGTATTCTGGAAACCAGCCTTCACTACTTTGCCAGTCCAAAACTCGTTCTAGACGTTGAACTTTTGCCCGATCCCACTGAGATGTTTGCAATAAGTTTGAAAGTAATTCTAAACACAAAACAATTAAAGCTTGGTGATTGGTTAATCTACCGCTTTCATGATGTTTTGCCAACCAATCAGCTCGCTTAGTAAAAAATTGTAGAGCAACAGGATTATTTAGATTTAATAGAGTATAGCTTTCAATACAGGCAAGCAGAGAAAAAGCTGCTGCACCAGAAGCCCGTTCGTAGGGAAAATAATCATCACAAGAACCATCTGCATGGGCGCTACGGGCAGCATATAAAATGCCTGCTTCTACCCATTGGGGAACGATCTTTTGGCGATAAAAAGGGTTATCTGGTAAATCTGTATCGTATGCTAAAGCGAGCGGTAAGACAAATTCCTGCGCCATCCCGCTAGGAAAATCGATAATTTTGTAATGCCAAAAGCTGCGATCGCAACAACCATAAGTCGGGCTGTGAACGTTACGATCCATTAAGGTTAGAATTTTGGGAATTTGGGCGATTGCTTCTTTGGCAAACAGGTTTTTATTTGTCATTTGTTATTTGTCAGGAGTCAGGAGTCAGGAGTCAGGAGTCAGGAGTCAGGAGTTGTTAAATCTCCCCTGCTTTCTCTGCTCCTCTGCTCCTCTGCTTTTTTCAATATCTGCCCGTCGCAGTCGTAGTTGAATTTCTTCTAATACTTTGCGGTTGACTGCTAAAAGATCGGCAACTAAGCCAAAGAGCCACAATTGTACGCCAATAATAATTAAAATTGCTGCTAGAATTAAGCTGGGAATACGAGTACGAGTTGTGCCATCAAGGAAAAATATCAACCATCGAATTCCCAGTAATGTACCCAAACTAAAAGGAATACTGCCTAAAATTGTGAAGAATTTTAGGGGCTGATATGTCATGAAAATGCGTAAAATTGTAAATAGCGATCGCTGAATATAAGTTGGAATATTTTTAACTAAGCGCGAGGGTCTGAGATATTTGTTAGTTCTAATCGGAACGGCAGTAATTGGAATACCTTTTTGCCCAGCTTGAATGATTGTTTCCAGTGTATAAGTATATTCGTTAAATACATTTAATTGCATTGCTGCTTCTCGGCTAATTGCCCGAAAGCCACTGGGTGCGTCGGGAATGTCTGTGTTGCTAGCGAGACGTACTACCCAACTTCCCAATTTTTGTAAGACTTTCTTGGTTGGAGAAAAGTGTTTGATTTTGTGAATTGGTCGCGTGCCAATGACAATTTCTGCCCTCCCTAATAAAATAGGTGCGATTAATTTAGGAATATCATCAGCACAATATTGGTTATCTGCATCAGTGTTAACAATAATGTCTGCTCCTGCTACTAAACAGGCTTCTATCCCTGTCATAAATGCTTTTGCTAGTCCTTGATTATGGTTCAATCTCACTATCCGATCGACCCCAAAATCTTTGGCAACTGCAAGTGTTTTATCCGTACTACCATCGTCGATTACTAACCATTCTATGCAGCTAATTCCAGGAATTTCACGTGGCAGGGCAGAGAGAGTAATTCCTAAAGTTTCTGCTTCGTTATAACAAGGAATTTGAATAATTAGCTTGGTCATACTGAGCGACGATCGCAATAGTTAGTAGCTACCTTTTTAATTTATGACTTAAGACTTACATCGTTATCTTATCTCTAACTGCAAATCAGAACGTTACAATAACTCCTTCGCGATCGCCTGTATATTCATAGGTTCTAATTCTGCCTTCATCTAGTTGTGGCTGAATGACTTCTTTAATAATGGTAAAAGCACAGTTATTATTGCCGGTATCAATTCGCAACTTATCGCTGAAAAACTGATATTCTATATCGTTCATAGAGTCGGCACACATTGTTTTCACCTGCTTATTACTACTGACTAAATTTTTTATATCTTCAATTTTCTTTTCATATGCGTCTGGTGGTTTTGGTGGATCGGCAGGTCTGCTGGGATTTCTAGGAGTGCGTCGCGGGAGTTCAAAAGATGGACTATTGCCCGGTTCAGGAGAGGTAGATTGCGCTACCACAACTTTAGGAAACATAAGAAAAGCGATCGCGGCAATCGAGCTAAGGATTAAACGCATAATTTTATTAAAGGAAATTGGTAATCGGTAAGTCAAAAATCAAAAATCAAAAGTCAAAAATCAAAAGTCAGAAGTATTTTACTCACCAAGCGCCACGCACCACGCACCACTCTCTACTGACTCACAAAACGGTATCCCATACCTCGGACGGTTTCAATCAGGTGAGAACTGATTTTCTTGCGTAAATAGCCGACATAAACATCAACAATATTAGAACCAGGGTCGTAGTCATAGCCCCAAACAGCACTGAGGAGTTGTTCGCGGCTGAGGACTTGGTTGGGATGCCGCAGAAATGTTTCGATCAAAGTAAATTCCTTGGCAGAAAGTTCGATTGAGCGATCGCCAACTCTGACTTGTCGCAGTCGCAAGTCTAGGACAAGATTACCTGCTTTGAGTTCCGCAATTTCCTTCGTTGCGTTCTGAGTTTTGTCGCGCAGCCGCAAACGTACCCGTGCTAGCAGTTCTTCAAACCGAAATGGCTTGGTCATGTAATCATCAGCCCCTCCCTCTAGTCCCGCTACTTTATCACTAATATCATCGCGAGCCGTGAGAATTATAATCGGTAAATATTCCCCTTGACCGCGCAATGTTGATAATATCGTCCAACCGTCTTGACGCGGTAGCCCCAGATCGAGAATCATTAAGTCAAAATCATTGCTGTTAGCTACAAGTAAAGCTTCATCGCCATCCCCGACTACTGAGACTGTGTAACCATTGGCTTTTAGTCCTTTTTCAATAAAAGCGCTAATCCGGGGTTCATCTTCGACGATTAAAATTCTACTCATGAGATGACATATCTGGTGTGGGTTCTACAGGAAGTACGATGGTAAAAGTAGAGCCGCAACGAGGACGACTAACTAGTTCAATTTTGCCACCGTGAGCTTGAGCGATCGCCCGCACGATTGCCAAGCCCAAGCCAGCACCTTCAGAACGCCTTTGACTTTTGGCAGTACGAGCGAAACGTTCAAAAATTCTGTGCTGGTCTGCTAGAGAAATACCTTCGCCCGTGTCGCGCACCCACAATCGCACGCTATCCTTTATCAACTGGCAACCTAAAGCGATCGTATCTCCCGCTTTAGTGTGTTGAGTGGCATTCTGAGCCAAGTTTATCATTGCCTGAGTTAGGCGCTGACGGTCGGCGATAATTTTACCTGGACTATTGCAGTCGAGCTGCCAGTGGCGATCGCTTGATAGGGCAATTGCTTTAGCGTAAATTTCTGTTACCAAGGGCGCAAGATCGAGTTTTTCCGGCTTTAAAAAGTTTGGTTGCTCTGCCTTAGCTAGGAGTAATAGATCGTCAACAAAGCGACTCATGCGATCGAGTTCGTCTGTCACCAAGGCTACAGTTTCCTCTCGTTCTTGGGGATCGTCGCCCATCAGTTCCAAGTGACCGCGAATAATAGTAATTGGAGTTCGCAGTTCGTGACTGGCATCGTTAATAAAGTTGCGTTGGCTGCTAAAAGCAACTTGGAGGCGATCGAGCATTTCATTGAAAGTCGTTGCCAGTTCGGCAATTTCATCCGACCCTTTGACAGGAATGCGGCGAGTTAGGTCAGACTCGCGAATCGAGCGTGCAGTCTCCGTGAGTAAATATAGAGGAGTCAGCGTTTTACCTGCTGCTAACCAGGCAAGGATAGCTGCCCCAATAATGACAAAAATTTTGACGTTAATAATTACTGCCATCGCCTCGTCTACTTCTCGGCGTTCCCCTGCTGTTAATTGAGCAACCACAAACACACCGTGAGTGTCATCTCTGATAATAGGGGCGGCGCGATAGAGAATCGTGCCCGCAGCAGTCTCCCTCTCTCCCTGCTCTGGCTTTGTTAATTTACCAAAATATTGAATTAGCTCTGAATCTTGTTTTAGTGGTTCTGGTAGCGCTCTAGGGCTAGAGCGATCGATTTCACCCTCGATGATGGCAATTAAAAACTCATCGTCGTCGGGAATGTTGCGGTTGAGAAAAACTCTAAACAAAGCTTTGAGATCGTGTTGAAAAGATTTTCCCGTGTTAGGGTCTTTGCCATTAGCTAAAACTCGAAACTCCTTGACTTCCTGCAGCAAAGAGGTTTCATGTCTTGCCTCTAGGCGCGCCAGTAAGACTTGCCGGATGACCAAGGTGGAAAAAAACGCACTAAAAGTTAATAGCAAGACGTACCAAATTAAAATGCTGGTACGCAGGCTATAAAAGATCCGCCGCCATTGTTGAGTTTTGTCGAAACGATATTGTGGTGACACTTCTGTTGTCGGCTGCTCAAACTTATTGCAGAATTTTTGACTATCGATTATTGCTGACTTGTCGCATCCATAGCTTCTGATGCAACTGTCTGCGATCGAGTTCCATAAGACTGACCCTAAGGATGCACCATTTATAGTGTGTTGTCTGTTTTAATTTATGTAAAGAGTGCAAAATTATCCTTTAACTTAATTAGTTAGTGATGGTTTCGGTAGCAAGGCAATTTTTCTCTCAAGAGATCGATCGCTCTGACGAGCAGATCGACTTAGCCAAAGCAGCTCTCTACATTGCTCAGGAGGAATATCCAGAAATCGACCCAGCAGAATATCTCAATGCTCTAGACACGATGGCAGAAGAATTACTAGAGCGGCTACCCATCCAGAGATATCCGTTGCGTGTGATTCAAAGTATTAATCAATACTTGTATGAAGATTTAGGATTTAAAGGAAATGTTACTGACTACCACGATCCGCGCAATAGTTTCTTAAACGACGCGCTCGAGCGGCGGACGGGAATCCCGATTACACTGTCGCTCATCTACCTAGAGCTAGCTAAGCGAATTGACTTTCCGATGGTCGGGGTGGGAATGCCAGGGCATTTCCTCATTCGTCCTGACATACCGGAAATGGAAATTTTTGTCGATGCTTTCAATCGGGGTGAAGTACTGTTTCCCCAAGACTGTCAGGCAAAATTGAGCCAAATTTACGGACAGCCTGTAGCATTACGAGCGGAATTTTTGCGATCGGTCACTCATCGGCAATTTTTAGCGCGGATGCTGACAAACTTGAAGTATATTTACTTACAACAGCAGGAGTTAGAAAAAGCGCTGGGGACAGTAGAAAAGATTTTGCTATTATTCCCAGATATGCCAGGAGAAACACGCGATCGCGGCTTAATTAACTATCAGTTGGGGCATTGGTTTTCAGCTATTTCCGACTTTGAATCCTATCTTGCCCAAGTCCCCCATGCGGAAGATGCTCCGGTAATTCGCAAGTTGTTGAACCAACTAGGAAGAGGATAGCTGAGTGGTGCGTGGTACGTGGTGCGCGAACCAATTTTAGATTTTAGATTGTGGATTGTCATGCCTCCTCTGCACCTGAAGCTCCTCTGCTCCCCGACTTCCGACTCCCTATTTTCTACTCCCCATTCCCTCCGCAACCTGCTTGAGGCGCTGGAGTTGGGTTTTCATGTCTGCTTGCGTCCAGGGAGCAGCGAAGGTATTAAACCCCCAGCTCACAATAGGATGGGGAATATCAAATTCAAAGCGATTCAGCAGGCGCGTTCCTTGAGGCAAAGGTTGACATTCCCAGCGATCGCTACCTTGAAAAAAACCCTCAAAGCCCCAGACAATTAACCCAGGAGCGCGATCGAGCGTGACGCATTCTAAAGTAGGTTTGACTAGGGGAATTTGAATAATAAAACGGCTGCGGCTACCTACTTCCGTACTCCATTCGCCTATTGGTTCGCAACGCAAGGCTGGATTCAGCCATCGATGCATCAGATGCAAGTCAGTAATGCAACGCTCGACAGCCGTTGCACTGGCAGCGATCTCAATTGATTGTTCAAAGATTTGTGTCATTGGCGAGTAGTGAGTCGTAAGTAGAGTGTGGGTGTATGGTGGGATGTAGTGAAAGTTAGTAACGCCTCCTAGCTTCTGACTCCTAACTCCTGAATCCTAGCTTGCCGATCGCTAATAACTGATTCATCAGAAAATTTAATCACAATCCATCCGAGCAAACTGATTTTGTTCTGCACTCGTCGCGGTGATGAAAAACCGAAAACCAAACACTATAGGGATTTTTTTAGGATAACTACTCACTAGGGTAGATGTGGAATAAGAAACTGAGGAATCACTCTGTATAAGAACTCTATATTTCTCCTTACTAGCTAATTTGCTGACAAAGTACAAAAATACAAGGGAGTTGTAGCAGGATTCCCAATTCTGCTACCAGAAAGAGCGATAGCTGGTACTTTCTCTTCATGAAATTTACAGTTAACTCAGAAAATTATGAATGCAATTTGGCACGGGATAACCCACTTGACCTACTGGGATAGACCTCTGCAAGCGTCGTGGCAGCATTTAGCGCAAGCAGCACCACCATTACAGCAGGGGCAACAGGCGGTTGAGCGAAGTGTGGATTACGTACAAAATATTTGGGGCAGTTTGTTAGCGTTTATTCCTAACTTACTGGGAGCGGTCTTAATTCTGGCGCTCGGTTTAATCGTAGCTGCGATCGCCAAAGCTATTACTAAAGGCATTCTCAATCGCACAGATATTGACAACCGCATTGCGGCAAGCATTACTGGTCGTTCGGATAGCCGCGACTTACCCAGAGTCGAAGAACTAATTGCCAACATAGTCTATTGGATTGTCATTCTCTTCACCATAGTCGCAGTGCTAAACGCACTCCAACTAGAGGTTGTATCTCGTCCCTTAGGTGGCTTTCTTAATACTGTACTGAGCTTCATTCCTCGGCTACTAGGCGCGCTGATCTTCCTAGGTGTGGCTTGGGGAATTGCCACAATTGTGAGATTGATAACGGTCAGAGGACTACGTGCTGCAAGACTGGACGAGCGTTTAGACCAGCGACCACCAGGAACAACTCGACCGCCAAACCAGATATCGCTAAGCGATACGATTGGCAATGCTTTGTACTGGTTTATATTTTTGCTGTTTTTAATTCCTATCCTCGATACTCTAGGCTTGCAGCAAGCACTACGACCGATAGAGGGTTTGGTAAGTGAGATTCTCTCGGCTTTGCCAAATATTTTGGTAGCAATTATTATTGCTGCTGCTGGTTGGTTGTTGGCTACTGTAGTGCAGCGAATCGTTACCAATTTGCTGATCTCAACTGGAATCGATCGCGCAGGATCGCGCTTTGGATTGAGAACCACGGCGGGAGGGCAATCCTTATCGGGGATTATCGGTACGATTGTCTACGTCCTCATTTTGATCCCAGTCGCGATCGCGGCACTGCAACAACTGCGCATCGATGCGATCTCGATTCCGGCGATCGCCATGTTGCAACAGATTCTCAATGCTTTACCACTGATCTTTACAGCAGCATTAATCCTGATTTTGGCTTACTTCCTGGGGCGATTCATTGCCGATTTGGTAACGAATATTCTCACCAGCATTGGCTTTAACAACATCTTCTCCGTATTGGGACTACCGACTCTCAGACGCAGAAGCGCCACACCAAGTCCCGCTTATGAGGAACCAGGCGCAATTCCGCCGCCACCACCGCCAACAACGGGACAGCCGACAGTAATTCAAGGCGAACCAACACCTACAATCTCTGCTCGTACGCCAGCTGAAATTGTGGGCATTATTGTATTTGTGGGAATTATGCTGTTTGCTACGGTGACAGCAGTAAATATTTTGGGTATTCCTGCATTAACTACCCTTGTTAGCGGTATTATCGTGATTTTTGGGCGAATTTTAGCAGGATTGGTGGTATTCGCCATTGGTTTATTTCTGGCAAACTTGGCTTACAACATCATCACCAGTTCGGGCGATCGCCAAGCCCAAATCTTAGGACAGATAGCCCGCATAGCAATTATTGCCCTTGTATCGGCGATGGCACTGCAACAGATCGGTATTGCCCAAGATATTGTAAATTTAGCATTTGGATTGCTATTCGGCGCGATCGCCGTTGCCTCTGCGATCGCTTTTGGTTTAGGCGGTCGGGAAATAGCCGGACAACAAGTACGGGAACTGCTCGAATCCTTCAAGCAGCAGCGTAATTTACCTCCCAGAAGTTAAGTGACTAGTGACTAGTGACTAGTGGGGAGTAATAACTGGTAACTAGTCACTGTTCCCTCGCCCCTAGTTTCGCCACCAACTCATCTTTAATCCGATTCAGGATAGAAGTCTGGTCGAGGGAGGACAAGATGCGAGTAATGACGGCTTTTGGTCCTTCTGGACCCCAAGTGGCGCCGTTGGCAAGGTATGCTTTTGTGACTTGTCCGATGCTGTAAGCAGAAACACCCGCTACGCCTGCTTGGGTGATGGCAACAGAAAGGTAGGGAGCCAGAGTAATCCCTCCTGTAGCTGGGGTAGCGATCCCCAGTAAGCTTTTCAGCGAACTCAACCCCAAATTGGCTAGCAATTCGCTGGCACTAATTCCGCCCAAACTCAGGGCGATTTTTTGTAGCAATTGCACGGCTCCTATCCGTGTCATTGGGATGTCATATAACTTGGCTAAAGACATGATGAGGATCGCGTCGATCGCAGCTCCACTGAGCAGATCGACCATCATGAGTGGGTTAAGGGCAATCGCTACAGCTTTCGTCATGGTTGCCCGCCAAATCAGGCGATCGGCGCTGCTGGCGCGAATTTCAAGTTTACGCTTGACGACCTGCTCGTTAACGTTATCGGCATAAAGCATAGTATTGAGAGCAACTAAAGCTTTGCCTTCTCGATGTAAAATTTCGAGAATTTTTAACTTCAATTCCTCAACTTGCGGCTGTCCCTGGCTGAGTTGCACGCTTCTGGTTCCATCAGGACGCACGATCGCTTTTTTTGTCAAAGGAGAAGCCGCCGCCATGACAATTTCATCGGGAGAGAGTAATTCTTTTACCCGTTCGTCGCGAATTTTCTGATAAATCGCCATTCGGTCGGCTTGGGGATATTGGTCGATTTTATTAAATACAAGTAGAATTGGCTTGCCAACTTCTCGCAGTTGGGACAGAGCCTTGTGTTCTACTTGCGTCATATCTCCGGCGATCGCAAATAAAATCAGATCGGCACGATTGGCAATTTGCTCGGCGAGGGCGGCGCGAGTTTCTCCATCAACCTCATCTAAGCCAGGGGTATCGATTAGTTCTACCTGAGAATCGCCGCTACTGGGTAGGGTAAATTTGACGTAGCGATCGCCCGCACCAATAGTTTCTTCTGTAACTTCCCACTGTGCTTTTTGAGTGCTGCGAGTCACGCCATGCAACGGACCTGTCTCAAATACTTGTTGCCCTAACAAAGCATTGAGTAAAGACGATTTTCCCCTACCTACCATCCCGAAGACAGCAATTTGCACCACTCTTTGCTCTAGATTTTCCAGCATTGTCTCTAGCTGGGCGATCTCCGCTTCTAATCCCTGCCGCTCTTGTGGTTTGAGGTCGAGACGAGTTACTAGGTTATGGAGAGTATCTCTTGCCTGTTTGTAGTTAATTTCTGCCTGAATGTCATCAAAGCCCCAAATTGCTCGATCTAATTCATCAGCTAATTCTGTCTCTTCTAAAGGCTCATGCATGGATGGAAATAATCTCAGTTTTCAGTGACTGGTGACTAGTGACTAGTGAAGACGAAAACTAGGAATCTAGCCACCAGCCACTAGCCACTAACCACTCACGACCACTTTCTTTCGTTAGAAAGATCGCTTTCACCTCTTCGATCCTATAAGTTGGTTTTGGTATTGTGGGAAGTAAGTCATTCGGAAAGCATTTCATAACGGTAGTATCATCGTGAGTCGTAAACGATTACCAGAAACTGTTGCTCATGTTAGGATTACACGTCAATCTTGGCAGCACGGTTTGCTAGAGGGAGAAGTGAGCGCTGGTAATTTTGAGTGGCAATTCCAGTGGCGGTTTCACCGAGGCGAGTTATCTGTTAAACCTTCGCAAGGACGGGCATTGATCCAAGAACCTCTAGGTCGCTTTTTAGAGCAACGGGACTATCAGCTAGAACCAGGCGGCGATTATGCGTTTAAGATTCGGGCAGAAATTTAGCGGTATGTGGTGGTGCGTGTTGTAACTTTTGACTTTTGACTTTTGACTTTCAACCCTTCGCTTCGCTCGAGGGAAAGCTTTTGACTTTTCGCTCGCCATCACCTAAATATCTTTCAATTAGCAATATTGCCACAATATCGTCGATCGCCCGTGGGGGTTGACGCATACCTATGGGAATGAGGCGAGCAAGACCTGTAGGGGGATACATCTGCCAGTAGCGATCGCGTGCTTCTAAACTCGTGTTGCGCTCGTCTACCATGACTATTGTTAGCGGTTCTATTTGTGCTTGGCTAATTTTTTGCTGCCATTGTTTGGATGTAGTTTGATTCCCCATAACTAACAGGGAAATGGGATATTTTTGACGCAAAGTTTGAATAGTGGCGATCGCTTCTGTTGCTAATACAACTTGATGGTAGTACAAATTGCCATCCAGCCCCATCACTGCTACACCGCATTTATCTCGACCAGGATCGAAGCCTAATATCAGATTTGAGTGCATCTCAATGGCTACTCCTTGCTCTCTACGCTCTGCTTCCTGTTCTCTGTTCCTCTGTCCCTCTGCCCCTCTGCTTCCTCTGCCCCGACTTCCGACTCCTGACTCTCGGCTCCCTGCTCGGTTGGCTGCGGTACACTTTGTTGGGTACTGAATATCACCTGTCCGTTTTGGATTGCCAGTAGCTCCACAGATATAGGTCCAGCAGTGTAAATATTCTGAGCGGCGATCGCTTTCAATTCTAGCGGGCGATCGTGGCTCTGGAGTTGCTCGAAAAAGCGAATAAGGGTTTGGATACGATTATCGGCAATCAGGAGATTTTCATCTAACACTCCAGCACGTTGGGCGCTAAATTTAGCTGCTTCTAACAACAAGTCTATCCGTTGCCTCACTTCTCTAGTTGACATTACCGCTGGGTTCGCTTCGATCCTAGATAATACTTCCCCGGGTTTAAATACTTGTTGATTGAGCGCAACATCAGCAAAAACTTGTACGGAACTTTCCCCTACTACATAATTGTTCGCTGCCAGAATGCGGACGAAATAATCTCGCCCGTCATCAATTTGCCTAATCAATTGTTCGACTTGCTTTTCAGAAATTTTCACAACCCTTTGGGAAATTTTTTCTACTCCAGGTTGAGTCTGATTAATCGCATTACGGTTAGCTTCGCGCAGAATTTCTTCGACCGCTTGACGAGCGGCTGAAGGACGAACGATGCGCACTACCCGCGCCGCTAATACTTGACCTCTTAGCAATGCAAGATTGCCTTGGCGCAGCAGTTGTAAGTTACGTGCTAAAGCAATTGCTTCTTTTTCCAAATCTTTCAGCAAAGCTTCTCTTTGGGCAATACTCAGGTCTCGCCGCTGAATTTCTTGGTCTAATTTGGCAATTTCTCGGTCTTGCTGACTAATTCTTGTTTTCAACTGGTTGCGTTGGGCAATGAGTGCTTGCAGTTCTTTCTGGTTCTGTTGAATTTCTTGCCGCAACTTGCGTGCTTGCGCAGATACTGTGTCAAGCTTCGCTTGAGCTTGTTGATATTGGGAAGAGATCTGATTGAGCTGACTGCGAGTACGGTTTAGTTGAGCTTGGGTTTGTATTTGTCTAGTTAAGGCTGCTCGTAAAGATTGATTAATTTCTTTCAAGCGTTTTTGAGCTGCTGCTTGCTGTTTTTGGGCTTCTATCTGCTGTGCTTTCTGTTCTGCCCTAGCTTGAGCCAGTTCTTGCTCGACTTGAGTTTTGGCTTTGGTAGTTGTTTCTAGTTGCTGGCGAGTTTCTGTTAAATCTTGTCGCCTTAATTCCAGCAATCGCTGCACTCTGCCAATCTCAAAGATCCCATCTCGCAACCTCTTGTCAAAAGCTAGTAAAACCCCCAGAGTTGAAAAAGAAATCACCATCCCAGTCAAGATGGTAATCAAAGTTGCCGTGTTGCGGGGACGCAGCTTAAACAAACTCAGCCGCGCTTTACCTACCTTCGTGCCGATGCGATCGCCCACCGTCGCGATTACACCCCCCAAAATAATAATTGCTGCAATCCAGATGAATCCGGTGGACATTTCCTGCTGCGATTTACATCATCCAGATACAGCCTATCCTAATAATGAGAGAGTAGGGAATCGAAGAAGAGAGCAGAGGCAGCAGAGGGGCTTCAGGTGCAGAGGAGCAGAGGAAGCAGGTATCAGTGACCAGTTATCGGTGACAGTAGTGACCTCTTGCCTCTTGCCTCTCGCCTCTCGCCTCAGATCGCGCACCACGCACCACCCTCTAGGTAAACTGCTGGCTGAGTATAACAGGGTTGTGAACGGTAATTTTCTTTTTGTGAATGGAAATCATATTTTTATCCCGCAAGTCTCCTAGCAGGCGGGTAACGGTGACGCGTGTGGAGCCAATAGCTTCCGCGATCGCCTGATGGGAAAGCTTGAGATCGACCGTGATCCCATCTGGACTGGGAAGACCAAAATCGCGGCAAAGAATTAACAAGAAACTGACCAAGCGCGATCCCATATCGCGGTGAGCCAAGGTTTCAATCATCATTTCCGTCTGCAAGATCCGCGAAGATAAGCCTCGCAGCATTAACATTGACAGATCGGGATTTTCTTTCAGTGCTTGCTCGACTTGCTCGATTGGTGCTGAGAGCAACTCCACTGGCGTAAAAGCCACTGCATGATAAAAGCGATCGCTGCGATTGCCTGTCAGCAGCGACAATACGCCAAACACGCTATTCTCTCGCAACAGTGCAACGGTGATTTCTTCCCCAGCCTCATAAACTCTAGACAACTTCACTGCGCCTTTGAGTAAGAAATAGACCCGTTCTGCCGGATCGCCAGGAAAAAATATTGTTTTGCCCCGTTCAAATACTTCTACGACTGGTGGAAAAGAACCTGCTCCTACCTGCCGAAATACCTGTGCTAGCGGTCTATCTTGCGTCACGACCATATTCCTTGCCCAACCAGATGTCCGTAAAGACTACACCAGATAACATCATCAACAAACCGATCGAGTCAAAATCCAGAAGATTTGCTCTTTATGCATCTAAATCAGAATCTTCTAGTTTTTTTGTATTCAAAGCTACAAAACTTGAATATACTGCAAAGAACTCGATTCCAAAGCAAAAATGGCAAAGTATTGCACCCTTAGATGTTAACTATTTAGCATGAAAGCTACTTGCCAATATATCTTAAGCGAGAATAAGGAATTTTACTTAAATTCTACCTAATTGATTTGAAAAAGTTGTTAATTGGGAAGTAAGTGGCGAGTGGTGCGTAGTGGAGCGAGCAGGAGCGTTCGGTTCCGCCGCAATTAAGCTGCGTCGTGCTGCGCGAGCGAGATGTACATATATTCTTCTGACTTCTGACTCCTGGCTTCTGACTCCTTTCTTCACTGGTCACCGATCGCTGATATAGGTGTATGCTGCTAATGAGTCTCCTGACACAGTTGTATGCTAGATTTAACTGGAAAAAATGCCCTTGTAACTGGCATAGCCAATAACCGCTCCATCGCTTGGGGGATCGCCCAACAGTTACACAAAGCTGGTGCAAACCTGGGGATTACCTATTTACCAGACGAACGGGGCAGGATGGAAACAAAAGTTGCCGATCTCGTAGCTCCTCTGAACCCCAGCCTGTTTTTGCCCTGCGACGTGCAGAATGAAACGCAGATTCAATCTACCTTTGAGGCGATCGCAACTAAATGGGAGAAATTAGATATTCTGATCCATTGTCTCGCCTTTGCCAACAAGGATGACTTGAGCGGAGATATTAGCAGTACCTCGCGATCGGGATACGGTAAAGCTCTAGATATTAGTGCTTACTCTCTACTGCAATTGAGCGGAGCCGCTAAGCCCCTAATGACAGCAGGGGGAAGTATTGTCACTCTGACCTATTTAGGTGGCGTGCGGGTAATTCCTAACTACAACGTGATGGGAATTGCTAAAGCAGCTCTGGAAATGAGCGTGCGGTATCTTGCATCTGAAATGGGACCGCAAAATATCAGGGTGAATGCCATTTCCGCAGGTCCAATTCGTACCCTAGCTTCTTCAGCTGTAGGTGGAATCTTAGATATGATTCATCATGTCGAGCAAGTTGCTCCTTTACGTCGTACGGTCACGCAGACAGAAGTGGGTAACACAGCGGCTTTCCTGTGCAGCGACTTAGCTAGCGGCATCACCGGTCAAGTGATTTATGTCGATGCTGGTTACGAGATTATGGGTATGTAAAAATGAAAAGAAACCTACCCAATAACTGGGTAGGCAAAACTGCTCAAAACTATTTTTTTACTAAGTCTTGTAATAAATTATCTCGTGCTAAATTTAGATTAAGAAAATTATTATTATCGATACATCAGCCCCAGATTAGAGCGATCGAATAACGAGCTACAGCCGGTCGCTATTCTGTGATTAGCATTGCTAACCAGTCGCAAAAATCATCTAGACAAGCGATCGCAAATCCAGCCACATAACCGATCGCGTAAGCTTGTTTGATTAAATAATCGACAAGGCGATCGCTCGATTTAGTAGGCGAAAGAGATTGGATTGGCTGAAAGTTTGTCATAAATTTAAACCGGAGAATTTAAGCTTTGAATTTAAGCTTTTTTATAGCTTAATCAGTATTGGCTATTTTAGCCTGCTCTACTAGGCAGATATTATCAAAGCTTTAGAAAATGGCAAGAGTTTGTAAAGTCTTAAAGATGTGAAGTTTTTAGGTAAAAGAAAACACTTTCTCGTCGCTCCCCGATCAGCCTCCTTCCAATCGCCAGCCGAAGGGAATAAACTGCTGGGTAGTAGCAGCAACGTTATGATGAGATTTTGTCTCACCGTCTAGGACTTTGATAACTTTTTGATAGATGTCTTCGGCTTGTTGAGGTGAGTCACCGATACTGGTCAAGCCTAATTTGCCGAACTCTGATAGACAACCCATCAAATGAAAAACAGTCCCCGTCTCGGTTCCCGTGTCAAAGTGCAAGCGGTGGGAAGCGATAATATCCATCAAATCGTTTGGTAACAGACCTCGATAGCGTTTCTTATGTAGATTGTCGGTAGCAACGTAATATTTCGCTCGACCTTGTTGGCTGTAAAATAATCCGGTTGAAAGGTCATAACGCCCGTTGGTCAATAACTTCAATGTCATGAAAGGATGGGTTGTTCCACCTTTACGAAGGTTAATTTCTATTGCTTGCAAGTCCCAGTTACCATCAGCTTGCTGCACAGCCATAAAATCGATCCCAAACCTTTCTAAAGCACCTTTTGCGGCTAAAGTCCAGCCAATTTTCAAACCTAAATCTTGTAACTGCACTCGATAAGCTTCGTCAGCAGGAAAGCGACAGCCGAGATAAATTTGTCCGTCTGGTCCGCCTAAGATTTGGTCGTGGGTGGAAAGAATTTCGACCGTGCCATCGGGTAAAATTCGACCTTGAACGCTGGGCGATCGCTTTACTTCTCCTTCTACAAAAGCCTCGACTATTGCCCCTAATTCGGGAATGCGGCTGGCATAATTTGTCCAATTCTCCGATACAGCTTGAAATCGCAAAGAAGGCAGACTATCTTTAATCGCCGCAACGCGATCGCTGTGGGAAATTTTTCCTGGAGCAAATTCTTGTAAAGGTTGCAGGTCGAAAAGTGCGTTTGCTTCGCCAGAAATTCCTTCATTTAATTTGACAACCATCCGTTTGAGATGTGGTTGGCGTTCCCATAATTTAGCGGTGGCTGTGGCTAAATCGTCTACACTATCGAGGCGATCGTGACAGCCATCGGGATGAGGTACGCCACTCTCAGCAAAAATTTGCCGACTACCGCTTTTTGTCCCCCAAATTGTGAGGTCGGGATCGGCAGCATAAAGTGGAATTTCTAACTTAATAGATAATTCTCGTTCCCAAGGGGAAGTGTTGTAACAAATCATGAACGATCGATCCCGCTGCAATGCTTGCTTGATTCGTTCGATCAGGCGGGGTCGTTCTAAAATTTTCTGGGTCAGCGGTTTGAAGGAAGAATCGTAGGTAGATAAAAGTAATAAGCGATCGCGGGCATGGGAAAAGGGAATACCTGGTAAAAGTTGTAAGTAGTAATCGATAACGCTGGGATGCAAAGGCTGAGATGTAATATAAATCAGCCTCGTGCGAGGATTTTGCAAGCGGATTAAGGAGAATAACAGGCGTTCTTCGTAGTGCAACACGCCTTCAATTTTTTGAATCTCTCGTTGGTCAACACTCAGGGAGGGAATGACTAAGATATCTCCGTCACTTCGATCGAAGCTTTCTACATTTTTCCAACGATCGCGCAACTGCATTTGTAACTGACGAAATGTTTCTACCTGTGTAGATAGATGACGGTCTAATATTTGCATTGCCCTTTGCCCTTCAATCCTTTGCGATCCCGCTAATTGCGATCGTACTACAACCGCATTTTTTGCAATATATGTCCTAAGGAGCAATCAATAATTCTCAACAATTCAGTATCGCGGATACGATTATCTATACACCAAAAGAGCGATCGCATTCTGTATCTGTTTCCACCTTCAGACTGAATAACGGCTATTGAACTATTAGCTAAATTAAGCGGAGCGAAAACATGACAAATTAGCAATTAAGGAGAAAATTTATGCCAGAAGAACAACCGTTACAACCTCCTCAACAGCAAGAACAAAGACCGGGAAAAGAGTCGGAAATGACTCCTCAACCTAAGGCTGATGATTCTAAATATCGCGGTAGCGGCAAGTTGCAGGGTAAAGTAGCGCTGATTACTGGCGGCGATAGCGGCATTGGACGGGCAGTAGCTATTGCTTATGCTAAAGAAGGCGCAGATGTAGTAATTGTCTACTTAAACGAACACGACGATGCCAAGCAGACGAAACAGCTAGTAGAAGCAGAAGGAAGAAAAGCTGTAGCGATCGCTGGCGATATTGGCGACGAAAACTTCTGCAAACAAGCCGTTCAACAGGCTGTCGATGAGCTAGGCAAGTTGGATATTTTGGTAAATAACGCTGCCGAACAGCATCCCCAAGACAGCATCGAACAGATTAGTGCCGAACAGTTGGAACGTACTTTCCGCACCAATATTTTTGGCATGTTTTTCATGACGAAAGCAGCAATGCCTCATTTAAAAGAAGGTAGCGCGATCGTCAATACGACTTCTGTAACAGCATATCAGGGCAATCCGACGTTGCTGGATTACTCTTCTACCAAAGGCGCGATCGTTGCCTTCACGCGATCGCTGTCTAAGAGTTTGATTGAAAAAGGCATTCGCGTCAACGCCGTTGCCCCTGGTCCCGTTTGGACTCCTCTCATTCCTTCTACTTTCCCAGAGGATAAAGTTGCTAATTTCGGTAAGCAAGTACCGATGAAAAGACCCGGACAGCCAGAGGAAATTGCCCCCAGCTACGTGTTTCTCGCTTCAGATGACTCTTCCTATATTGCAGGTCAAGTGATTCATCCTAACGGCGGTACGGTTGTGAACGGGTAGAATACGCGCTCCTTTCAGGAATGGGTGTGGGGTGTGGGGTGTAGGGTGTGGGAAGTGTGGGAAGTGTAGGAAGTGTGGGAGGACACAAGGGAGCATTTTCTCCCCCGCTCTCCTTTGTCTCCCTGCCCCCCAGCTCCCCCAGCTCCCTCAGCTCTCTTCCGACCCCTTCCTGGTAAAATATGACAGTTGGATTCTGTGGCGGTCGTGATCGAGCGTTATACTCTGCCCGAAATGGGCGAAATCTGGACGGAGAGTTATAAATTTAAGACTTGGTTGCAAGTAGAAATTGCAGTCTGCGAAGCACAAGCGGAATTGGGATACACTCCTGCAGAAGCAGTTGCAAAAATCAAGGAAAAGGCAAATTTTGACCCCCAGCGAATCTTAGAAATTGAGGCAGAAGTGCGCCACGATGTCATCGCCTTCTTGACAAACGTAAATGAATATGTGGGTGATGCAGGGCGCTACATTCACCTAGGGATGACGAGTTCGGATGTACTCGATACAGCATTGGCGCTGCAACTCGTCGCTAGTCTAGATCTGATTTTGGCACGGTTATCAGATGTCATCGCTGCCATCCGCAAACAAGCGCAGCAGCATCGCCACACAGTAGCAATCGGGCGATCGCACGGAATTCACGCCGAACCGATTACATTTGGCTTTAAGCTAGCTGGCTGGTTAGCCGAAGTCTTGCGCCACCAAGAACGCCTCACCAGGATGCGAGAAGAAATTGCCGTGGGTAAGATTTCCGGTGCGGTAGGAACTTATGCAAATATCGAGCCGCGCGTGGAAGCGATCGCCTGTGCCAAACTCGGACTCAAGCCAGATACAGCCTCAACTCAAGTCATTTCTCGCGATCGCCACGCCAACTTTGTCAATCATTTAGCACTTTTAACCGCCTCCATCGAACGCTTTGCCGTCGAAATTCGCAACCTTCAACGTACGGACGTACTTGAGGTAGAAGAATATTTCTCCAAAGGGCAGAAAGGTTCTTCAGCTATGCCTCACAAGCGCAACCCGATCCGTTCCGAACGCCTGACGGGGATGGCACGGATGGTACGCGCGGCAGCTGTAGCAGCTTTAGAAAACGTCGCTTTGTGGCACGAACGCGATATTTCCCACAGTTCCGTAGAGCGGGTAATGCTACCAGATGCTTGCATTTTGACGCATTTTATGTTGAAAGAAACAACCGATCTGGTGCAAAATTTGTTGGTGTATCCCGAAAACATGGCACGGAACATGAATGTTTACGGGGGTGTTGTCTTCAGTCAGCGAGTGCTATTAACTTTAATCGAAAAAGGCATGAGCCGAGAAGAAGCTTACGCGATCGTCCAATCTTGCGCCCATCAAGCTTGGAACACGCTAGGAGGAAATTTTCACGATTTGGTGACAAAAGAACCTCGGATCGCCCAAAAACTCTCATCTGAAGAACTTGAAGCTTGTTTCGATCCCCAACACCACCTACAACATTTAGAAGAGGTGTATCAAAGATTGGGTATTTAGACAGGATGAAGAAATTCTGGATTTCGATCGCGCAAAGACGCAAAGCAACCTCTTAGCGTCTTTGCGTGACATTTTTTGAAAACCCCTTCTTTGGGCAGGAGAATAACTAACTTTAGGAGATAATTGAGTTTAGATGTTGCCACAGTAGAAATTTTAGCGGCGCTTTCGACTGCGGCAGCGGCGGGAATTAGAATTACTTTGCCTTTGCTAGTTTTGGGGTTGTTGCAGGGGGAGAATTTTTGGCACAATGTCCCCATTTTATCGAGCATTTATCCGCCAGTCGTGTTAGGTATGCTGATAAGTGGTTGTTTAATTGAGTTAATCGCCTCAAAAAATTTACTCGGTCAGCGGTTACTGCAAATCTTATACTTACCGCTTTGCCCAATTGTAGGAGCTATATTGGCGATCGCACCTATTCAAAATTCACCAAAAATTTTAATTGGCTTAGTTGGTGGTTTTGTTGCTTTACTCCTACAACTGATTCAAGCTGGTTGGTTTTATCGTTGGAATCGTTTTTCTCTTTTGTTATCTTTTCTGCAAGATAGCTTATGTATCTTCCTAGTTTATCTAGCTTTGAGAGCACCACAATTAGGAGGTGTTCTAGCACTAATTCTTCTAGGTTTAGCTGTCAACAGTTACAAAGAATTAAGGCAATGGTATCTCAGACAATATCGATCGCGTCGCGATCGATAGAATAGTCGCTCGAACTAAGATTTTTGCAACTGCACATAACTCAATAACCAGTTAGCTACCGTGGCGCGGCGAGTTTGGCGCGGTCCAAATTCACCAATTTTATAGCCTTTAAAACCCAGTTGTTCTTTTAATAATTGTTTATTTTCTGACGGAATTGACCGAGTCAGCTTGACAGAAGCCGGACGACTTTCAATAAAATCTGGGGGTGTAGTTGGATAATCTTCGCGCCATTCTGGGGCTGCGTTTGTCGTATCCCAAACATTATTTGTTTCGTCGTAACGGTAGCCTAGATAGTACCAAACTAGTTGGTTCACCGTAGAATCGTCGATTTCTTCGTTAAGAATCGCCCAAATTGTCTCTGTGTTCAGTGGTGGAATTAACATATCATTGTCATTTGTCATTGATCGTTCGTCATTTGTTTAGAGGAAAATCGAGACTAATTCTTACCACGCACTACGCACCACGTACCACGCATCACTCTCTTAACAATTATCTTCCAATATGTAGACGAGAATTCTCGTAAAAAAGAGCTAAATTCTGTCCTAGACGATCGCAACTAGGTAATTCAATGAAGATTGCATATCTTGGCTTAGGGATCATGGGTAGCGGGATGGTGGGTAATCTCCTCCAAGCCGGACACTCGGTTACAGTCTGGAATCGGACACCGGATCGCTGCACTCCTCTGGTAGAAAAAGGTGCGACTCAAGCCGATACACCAGCAAAAGCAGTCGCTAATGCCGAGATCGTCATGTATTGTTTGAGCAATGAAGAAGCGATCGCAGATACGGTTTTTGGTCGAGATGGTATTCTTGCTGGAGTGCATCAAGGACAAATTGCGATCGATATGAGTACCGTTCACCCAAATACCAGTCGACGGGAAGCCGCTGCATATGCAGAAAAGGGCGTGGAATTTATCGATGCACCTGTTTTTGGCAGTAAAAATGAATCTGCGGCTGGTGGTTTGTGGATTGTTGTTGGTGGAAAGAAAGAAGTATTTGAAAAAGTCAAACCCATTCTCGAACCCTTAAGCGAAACCGTTCATTATATGGGCAAAACGGGTATGGGAGCAACGATGAAATTAGTTGGTAATGCAGTTGTAATTTCTCAAATTGAAGCCCTTGGGGAAGCCATGATATTAGCTAAAAAAGCAGGCTTGAATCCTCAAGATGTACTAGATGTTTTGCACGTAACTGATTTTAAATCTCCTATTTTTGATGGGATGGGAGGTACGTTAATCCAACGAGATTTCAGTACTAGCTTTGCTCTGAAATGGTTGCTAAAAGATGCAAATTTAATCGCTCAACTCGCTCAAGATAATAATTCTCCTATTCCCGCGATCGCACTTGCCCGCGAGACAGTAAAAGCTGCGGTAAATCACGGCTGGGGCGAGGAGAATGCTTCAGCAGCAATCAAAGCTTTGGAACTACAAGCTGGAATAGAAGTAAAATGAACGGCTATACAATCTCAAACTCTAGTCGATCGCGTTGGAGAAAATTGTGGGTAAAATGGTCTACTACATTCGTATCTGCTAATTCCAAATTATAGAAATCTACCACTTCATGCTCGAAATATGGGCCAGCGTGCCAAGTACCTACTTCTAATTTAATAAAACAATTCCCAGGAATCCGAAAAGCTTTTATCTCTTCGATTGCTGGTGTATCGACATCATTATTGGGAGGCGCAACAGCAATTAACCAATCTTTCCCTTCCAAAGAACCCAAACATTGAGTGCATTTCATATGGCGAGTAATTGTATGAAACTTGCGTCCTCGTCGCTGCAACCGCATGATATAAAATCGCGGCATACCATTTTGTAAATTTAATTGGGCATCGTTTGAATCGTAAGCTTTACCATCTTTACTCGGAAGAATTAATTGCCCATAACGTTGAAAGTTTTCCTGCGTCACCCACTCAGCCTGTAAGTGTTGTACTGTATTTGCTGTAGTCATTTCTTTGTGCTGCTGTGGTTTATTAATTATATTTTCTCTTAACACCTGCCCAAGATGCGATCGCTGACTCCGAAAAACATTTAAAGTAGTATAAAATACCACTTTTAACGACTAAAACGTATAAGTAACTAGATCGATACTCATCAATCGAGGGATGGCTGTATGTTAGAAATCGGTCGGCGTAAATTTCTACTCCACGGTTCAGCTGTACTGAGTACGAGTTTGTTGCTTAAAGCTTGTAGCAATCCTACTTCTATGCAGACGGATAGCAACAGCCCAAATCCTATTGCGGGGAGTAGTGAAGGATTTAAAGTAGCGATCGCCCTACCTGGAGTCATATCCGATAAAGCTTGGAATCAAGCGGGCTACGAAGGCATAAACATTGCCAAAGAAAAGCTAGGCGCGGAAACTGCTTATGTCGAACAAGTGGCGCAACCAGATCAAGCGGAAGCCCTATCAGACTTCGCCCGTCGGGGTTTTAACGTCGTCTTCGCCCACGGGGGACAATTTGACGCAGCAGTGGAACAAGCCGCCGCCCAGTTTCCTAAAACGTTCTTTGTCGCTGTTAATGGTTCTGTGAATGCGGAAAACATAGCTGCATTACGCATCGATCATTTACAAGCTAGCTATTTATGCGGCATCATTGCAGCATCAATGACCAAATCAAATAGATTAGCTTATTTAGCCGGACAATCTTTTGAAGCTACATTGCAAGAATTACGCGGGTTTGAATTAGGGGCAAAATCCGTTAAACCTAACGTGCAAATTAGTTCTAGCTTTACAGGCGATTGGAATGATATTGCTAAGGCAAAAGAAGCAGCCTTGGCGATTATTTCATCGGGGACAGACGTCATTTATCAATGGTTAGATAATTCTTCTCCAGCAGTATTACAAGCAGCTAGCGATAAAGGAATTTATGCTTTTGGAAATACGACGGATCAATTAAATATTGCACCAAAAGCAGTTTTAACTAGTGCTTTAAAGCGAATCGATCTAGCGATCGCCTTTCTTGCCGAACAAGCCAAGAACGGACAAATTAAAGGTCAAACCTATGACTTGGGTTTGGCTAGACCAGATATTTTGAATCTAGGTAAGTTCGGTCAAATGGTTCCCGAAGCATTGCAAAAAAAAGTTCTTAGTACTAAACAGGCGATTATCGATCGTAAAATTACGTTTGAAAGTTGTCAGGAAGGTGGCAAAGAAACGCGATGCATGAAGACGGCATCGACATGACTTATTTACGCCTAGAAGGAATTACTAAACGTTTTGGTTCGTTTGTTGCCAACGATAATATTAGTTTGAGCGTTGCGGCTGGAACGATTCACGCACTTTTAGGAGAAAATGGTGCGGGTAAGTCTACTTTAATGAATATTCTTAGCGGACTTTATCGACCAGATACCGGACATATCTATTTAGAAGATCGACCAGTGAAGATTAATTCTTCTAGCGAAGCAATTGAACTTGGTATTGGCATGATTCACCAACATTTCATGCTCGTACCGCAACTCACAGTCACAGAAAATATTATTTTAGGAACGAGCGATCGCTTTAAATTAAATTTACGCCAGAAACAAAAAGAAATTTTGGCTTTATCTCAAACCTATGCTTTAGAAGTCGATCCGCAAGCCAAAGTAGGAGATTTACCAGTAGGCGTACAACAACGAGTAGAAATTCTTAAAGCTCTATACCGCAAAGCACGGTTACTAATCTTAGATGAACCAACAGCCGTACTCGCGCCGCCAGAAGTTGAATCTTTAATTGTAATTTTGCAACAGCTAGCAACAGCAGGACAAACAATTATATTTATCAGTCATAAGTTGGAAGAAGTCATAAGTTTATGCGACACTGTGACTGTATTGCGGCGAGGTCAAGTAGTAGCAAATACGACTACAAAAGATTCTAGCCCACGTCAATTAGCAGAATTAATGGTAGGGCGAGAAGTTACTTTACAGTTACAAAAATCTCCTCTTAATTTAGGACAAGAAGTTTTATACGTAAATTCTTTACAAGTAGAAGACGATCGCGGTGTTGCTGCGGTCAGAAATATTTCGTTTCAACTTTATGCAGGTGAAATATTAGGTGTCGCTGGAGTAGATGGAAACGGACAGCGAGAATTAGCAGATGCGATCGCGGGTTTGCGTTCTGTAAAAGCTGGAAAAATTCTGTTGGATGGACGAGACGTAACGTTCTGGAATTCTCAAAAGCGAGTGCGGCAATTAAAAGTAGGATATATTCCTGAAGATCGTCAAACGATGGGTTTGATAATGGGATTTAGCATTGCTAAAAATTTAATTTTAAAAGCTTTTACTAAATTACCTTTTGTTAGGCGATATTTTCTCCAAAAACAGGTAATTCAGCAAAATGCCGAGACAAAAATTCAGCAACTCGACATTCGCGCCGCTGATGGTAATGTGAAGGTAAGTCAGCTATCAGGCGGAAATCAGCAGAAAGTTGTCCTAGCCAGAGAATTAGATCGAGAACCGTCGTTAATTATCGCCATGCAACCGACGCGAGGGCTAGATGTAGGGGCAACAGCAGCAGTACAACAACAGTTATTATCTCAACGCGATCGCGGTGCGGCTATTCTCTATATTTCCACAGAGTTAGAGGAAGTTATGGCAATGAGCGATCGGATTGCGGTAATATCTCGGGGCGAATTTATCGATGTTTTAGATCGCGACAAGGCGGCGAGAGAAACAATTGGGTTGTTAATGGCTGGAGGGAGAAACCCAATCTAGTTTTCTGGTTCAAACATCTCTTTTGCAGCCGCACAAACCGGACATACCCAATCATCTGGCATATCCTCAAATTGCGTACCTGGTTGTATTCCCGCCTCTGGATCGCCTATCTCTGGATCGTATATATATCCACAGACACTACATATATATTTCTGCATTGTTTCGGCTTCAGAACTAAATTATATATACTGTAGGGGCGCATAGCTGTGCACCCCTACAAAATGTAAAAACAAATTATACGGTCATTTTCGATTTAGACCAAATGCCGTTTTCATCTTGCTCGAACTGTTCGCACACAACATCCCAAGCGTGATGTTCGGCTTTAGATTCATCGCCAGATTGAGCTAGTTCGCTATTGTAGTTAGCAATAAATAGTCTCTGCGCGTCTTCCGATAAATGAGAGCGAATTTCTGGAGATAGTTTGCTGGGAGCTTCTATCTGTCCTGCTTGTTTGCGGGGTAAAGGAGTTTCGTTAATATGCACTTCCTCGCCACCAGCACTTTCAAGTAATAGCTGAATTTCACCAGATTTGCTTGCTGGAACTTCAACACCTACCATAAAATCACCTGCTTCGATGCGGGTTTGGTAAATTGTTGCTTTATCTTCTGGCATTCCTAAAGTAGCTAACGCAGAAGCCAAACCTGCACCCGCACTACCCGCGATCGCGCCAGTAGCAGCACCTAACAAAGCCGCACCAATGGGACCTGCTGCTACCAGCGTACCAACAAAAGGTACGAACAGCACTCCCACCCCTGTCAGCAAGCCGAGAGCAGAACCAAATAGGGAACCAAAAATTGCTCCTTGTTTCAATCCGCCTAAAATCACATCTTTCTTCGTCAGAAAGCCAGCAATTCTAGTTTCCGAGTGGAAGTTTTTCCCGATTACAGAAATATCATCGCGGGAAACACCCCGATCTAGCAAACGGCGGATGACATTATCTACCTGCTCTTTTTCTTTAAAAATTGCCGAAACAGTACGCTCAGCAGTTGCAACTGATGGTTGGGTTTGCTCTCCTGTAGCTGTCATTTTGTTCTCCTAGAACAGATTTTTCACGCTATTTCATCTAGGAGAATACCAACCTCTAAATTCTCTGCCGTCGCCCCTAGGGTTGATTAGCAAAGTTTATACTTTAACTTCGATCTAGAAACTTCGATCTAGAATCGAATCCACCTTCTTTGAAAACGGCTGAAAACACCCGCCGCGATCGCCGCTAGTAGCAATACCCAAATGATACCACCAGGAAGAAACGTGAGAATTCCCAAACCCCGTAACACCCAAATTGCGATCGCCGTAGGTAAAAGAATTATAAACAAACGCAAAGCAAGATTTTGAGACTTAGTAGAGCGATTTATTTGTTTCATCTGCGGTTAATTTCTGAATCTACCTCATCAGGAGAATCGGGCGATCGCAAATTCGATAAATCCATTCCGAGAACTTGACTCAAATCCAAAGTAATATTTTCTTCAGGGTAAGAGCGTAATAGATCGATAATATTCATCCGGTCGTACTGTCGCGACGCTATGGAAACCGCAGCATGTAATTGCTCTACCGTCATGTCAGGAAAAGCTAACCCTAAAGCCGCTAGCAGTTGTTTTCCACTAGAAGTAGTTTGCCATTGTTTCATCGAGCGGTCAAACTTTTTCGGGTCGAGATCCAAACGGCGATTTAATGTATCTCTCACATCATCCGTCAGCCAAGGAGCGTAGAGTTGCAAGCTACCCGATAACTTCCCTTTTTTGGCAAAACGTTCTAAATCTGACATTTCGACTTTCTGCTCGAACGAGCCGAAGCGAACAGTCACCGTCTCTGCTGCTGTAGCGGCTGGTATGGTAGCACCCCAGCCGAGAGTGAGAAAGAGACTGGAGAATAACCCGATTTGCGATCGCTTGAATTTCATCGCGGTTTGCTATGAGGGATAAGTCTAGCTTAGCTTCTAAAGAAAGTGAGTAGTCAGTAGTCAGTAGTGAGTAGTGAAAGTAATAAGAAAATCGAAAAAACAACTACTTTGAGATGATGCGGATCTTATCGTAATACAAATCCCGCTACTTATCTTTGTGACGGGAATGCGATCGCGTAACTCACTGAGAACCAAAAGCAGCTATGAAACTGAAGCGTTTAATAGGCAGTATTATCTGTATTGGGCTATTTGTACTAGTAGCGTGCCTATCCCTTCCTAAAGCAGCCCAAGCTAAAGCCTGCACTTTACGAATAATTGGCTGGGAAGGATATATGGATGCCTCTTTTGCCAAACCGTTCGAGCAAAAATATGGCTGCAAAGTCGTCCCCACCTATGCAGGCTCCTCTGATGAGATGTATGCCAAAATCAAAGCCAGTAAAGGCAAGACTTACGATTTAGTCACTGCTTCGGGAGACTTAACCAAACGCTTGTATGATGCCAATTTAGTAGAGGCGATCGATTTAAGTCTAGTTCCCAACTACAAAGATTTATTCCCAATTTTTCAGCAACCGGCGTATAACACCTTTGACGGTAAACCCTATGGAGTTTCTATTGCATGGGGACCAGATTTTTTAATTTACGATAAGTCTGTCGTCAAATCCGAGCCAAAAAGCTGGAATGTCCTCTATCAACCAGAATATCAAGGTAAAGTCTCTTTGCCTGACTACCCTATTTTCAACGCTGATATTGCATTGTGGAAAGGCAATTCTAATATTTACGACATTAGCAAAGACCAACTGGCAACAGAAATTAAACCCGATCTTTTCCGCTTGCGTCCCCAGGTGAGAAAATTCTGGAACAGCCAAGGAGAGTTAGCCCAGCTCTTTCTGAATAAAGAAATTTCCTTAGCGTGGGGTTGGCCTGTAGCAATTGAAGAACTAAAACGCGCTAATTTCCCTGTAGGAGCAACTATTCCTCAAGAAGGAACTACTGGATGGAGCGACTCTTGGATGTTACTCAAAGGCTCTTCTAATAAAGAAATCGCCCATGCCTGGATGGATTATATGCTGACAGGAGCAGCCCAGAAACCCATGACAGAAGTCACTGGCTATTGGGCTGTTTCCAAGCAAGTTTTACCGCTCCTCACAGCCGAACAGCGTCGCGATTCTCATTTAGAAGACATCGAAAATTATTACAGCCAAATCCACTTCTGGGAAACCGTACCTAACTACGATGACTGGGTAGCCTTGTGGAACGAGTTTCGGGGACAGTGACAGTGACAGTTATCAGTGACCAGTGACCAGTGACCAGTGGCTAGTGGCTGGTAATTGTGAATTGCGAATTGAATTGTCTCCCTTGTCCCCCTTGTTCCCCTTGTCTTCCTTGTCTTCCTTGTCTTCCTTGTCTCCCGACTCCCGCTCATTAGGTACGGGAATCCTACCTCAGTGACAGGTTAGAGCTGGGTTAGAAACGATAAATTAGTAAATGTAGTTGGTGCAAAGCAGATAGCTAGCACGGTGTCAGAATTAAGCGCTATAAGCAACTGCAAACTTGTTGGAGTTATGACCAAGGGCAAATCGTATTACCCTAAAGGAAATAAACCAAAGTCAATATTGTTTTTCAGGCAGTGAGATATGCGTAATAAACTGCTTTCAGTCATGAAACCGTTGATGAAATCTTTGTTCGTATTCGGTCTAATCGCTACTCTAGCGTTTGGTCACGTGGATAGTGCGTTAGCAGCTAGTGGTGGTCGGATTGGTGGTGGCTCTTTTAGAGCGCCAAGCCGTGGTTACTCTACACCCAGAACCTACGCTCCTGGTGGCGGTGGCGGCTACTACGCGCCTTACCCTGGTGGCGGATTTGGTTTTCCCTTCCTATTTCCCTTCTTTGGTATCGGCGGCGGCTTTGGTGGCTTATTTACGATCCTGATCTTTTTTGCGATCGCTAATTTTATGCTACAAGCTTTCCGACGTGCTAGTAGTGGTGGTAGCGTAGAAGAACTTGAGTACGACAGCAATCCTACCGTTAGCGTCACTCGCGTCCAAGTCGGTTTGTTGGCTGAAGCAAGAGGCTTACAGGCTGAACTCAATCGGATTGCCGAACTCGCCGATACTAACTCTCCTGAAGGTAGAGTGGAGGTATTGCAAGAAGCTTCTTTGGCTCTGCTACGCCACCCCGAATACTGGGTCTATGCTGGTGGTGGTACTCAGCAATCTCGCCTGACGGGTGCGGAAGCTGAATTTAACCGTTTAGCCTTGGCAGAACGAAGCAAGTTTAGCGAAGAAACTCTGTCCAACGTCAACAATCAGCTCAAATCTGCAACGCCTAAAGCAGAACTACCAGCAGGTGACGGAATGGAGAATAGCGATTTAGCTATCAAAGCTCCTGGCGAATACATCGTAGTCACTCTGATTGCAGCTACTTTGGGTAAATTGCAACTACCAGCAATTAACAGTACTGACGATTTGCGTCAAGCTCTACGTCAATTTGGTAGTATTCCTAGCGATAAACTGTTGGCAATTGAGGTGTTATGGACACCTCAAGCTGAAGGTGACACCCTCAGCTCTGATGACGTTCTGGCAGAATATGCAGATCTGAAACTGGTATAGCTAACACCGAAGCGATTTGCAGATTGTTGTAATAGGGGCGCACGTCTGTGCGCCCCTACAGTTTATGTTTGAATATAGCTCTCGATAAATGCGATCGCATCTGTTAATCCAGCCTGGGTCTTCAAATTTGTAAAAATAAAGGGTTTATCGCCGCGCATTTTCTTCGCATCCCGATCCATGACGCTCAAGTCAGCACCGACATAAGGAGCGAGATCGGTTTTGTTAATAACTAGCAAATCTGATTTGGTAATACCTGGTCCACCTTTACGGGGAATCTTATCGCCTGCTGCGACATCAATCACGTAAATTGTCAAATCGACTAACTCAGGACTGAAAGTAGCTGCGAGATTGTCGCCACCACTCTCCAGAAATACTAAATCCAGATTGACAAATTTTTGCTCTAACTGTTCGATCGCGGCTATATTCATCGAAGCGTCTTCGCGAATTGCCGTATGCGGACAACCCCCAGTCTCTACACCTAAAATGCGATCGCTCGAGAGTGCTTGAGCGCGTACTAAAAACTGAGCGTCCTCTTGAGTATAGATATCGTTTGTCACTACTGCAATGTTGTATCGTTGACGCAGGTGCTTGCACAGCGCTTCTACCAAGGCTGTTTTCCCCGAACCGACAGGACCAGCTACACCAACTCGAAATGCAGTCATAAGGAAGTCAAAAGTTAAAAGTTAAAAGTCACAAGCAAGCATACATCTAAGTGGAGGCAATGCACGCCTTACTATTACGATTGAATTTTGAGACTAACTATTAATACTACCATCTGGCATTGTCGCGCCGCGTAAGGTTGCACCCGTGAGGTTGGCGCTACTGATTTCGGCTTTAAATAAGTTAGCGTTTTCTAAGTTAGCGTTAGTTAAGTTTGTTCGCGCCAAAAATCCTTCAATTAACGAGCTATCAATTAATAATGCTCCTAGCAAGTTAGCTCGACTGAAATCGACTCGATTCATTCTAGCTTTAGTCAAATTAGCATAGCTTAAGTTTGCTTTAGTCAGTTTACTATCAGGTGCGATCGCATCGCTTAAATTGGCACGGGTTAAATCTGCTTCATTCAATAACACTCGTTCGAGTTTGGCATTACTTAAGTTAGTCTCTCTTAATATTGCTCGATCTAAATTAGCGTCGCTGAGAAATGCATCAGATAAATTAGCTTCACTTAAATTAGCACCGGAAAGGTTAGCACCCCGCAGGTTAACTTCAATCAAATTAGCGCAACGCAAGTCAGCTCCAGATAAATCTACACCAGCCATATTTGCACCCCGCAAATCGGCTTGAAATAGTCTGGTACTGCGTAAATTAGCTACATATTCTTTTTGTTCTTGTCTGAGATTAGCACCCCGAAGACAGACACCTGTTAAGTTAGCACCGCTCAAATTGGCATTACGTAAATCTGCATCGATCAAATTTGCATCGAGTAAATTAGCTAGTCTTAAATCGGCACTGCGTAGATCTGCGCCTTGTAAAATTGCTCCATGTAAATCGGCATCGTGTAACTTAGTTTCACGTAAATCGGCTTGTGTTAAATTAGCACCACTTAGTTTTGTGCTACTTAAATTAGCCTTGTGTAACTGCGCTCGGTTTAAATAAGCAAAAATTAAATTAGCACTACGAAGATCCGCTTGAGCTAAATTAATCCTAACGAGATCTGCACCAAATAAATTAATTCCTTTTAGTTCCTGACCGCTAAAATTAATTTCTCCACTTGCATAGCGTTCTATTAGTTCATTAGCATTCATGCTTTACTCTCTACTTCTGCTCCCACTTTCTGTTTCTGGCATAATCAGACATACATCGGCTTAAGTGCTTGACTAATAATATTAGCGATCGCTAAATACTCATGCGGTTTGTTCAGATGCCGAGCTGTTGAATTGAGGGTATCAACTAAAACTGCAAAAGATTGACATGTATAAGTTATATTGCGAATTAATTCATAGAGTTCTGTACTTCGTAAAGCAGCCCAATCGTGCTGACTCCAATCAAATTGATGCTCGACAGCTGAAAATAGTAAGATTTTTGCTTGCAAAGGATTGGTTTGAATCATTACCTTGAGACGAATTTCAAATGGCTCAATTTTTTTCTTACTTTGTGTGGGTGCTAGTGGAGTAGGATCTGGAGGAACAAGTGCCTCTTGACGAACTGCTGTAACTAAAGGAACAGTAATCAGATCGGAGTCAGAACTTATTGTGTTGTTTTGAACTTTGTTTGCTTGAAAATTATATAAAATTTCTGATTCGGCAATAATCGTGCTAGCAACGCTTAAGTATTGCTCTGGTTTGTTTAAAGTTTGAGCCATTCTATAAACATTTTTTTTGAGACTTTCTATATCTGCATGAATAGTCACTAAATCTTGCAGTAAGTCAGTTAAACTAATACTATCTAATTGATTTTGGTCTTTCGCCCAGAACCGTTTTACTACATAAAAAACTAACTTTTTAATTCGAGCCGAGTTTTCGTTTTGCTCTAAAGATTGTACGACTTGAGTGAATATAGATGAGTATTCCATAGATCGAGCAGCGCGATCGCTCCTGTTTATACTGTTCTAGCGATAAGAAAGCACGATCGTAACACAACATAAACGCGATATAAGGATTAAGATCGCGATGGAGTACCCGCGATCGCATCTCGTTCATGGCAAAATCTCGTATTCGTGCTATTAATCCAAACACAGAGCCTCGCTTTGACTACTTCTATGACAAGCCAGGTAGTTTACCAGGAACTTTAAATATTGAGGCTGATGCTCAGCCACCAGTTATCGTCCTGATTGATTACAACGAAGCAAACGCAACCCACCAAATCCTATCCACACCAGAAGAGTGCATTCCCTATTTAGATAGCGAATCCGTGTCTTGGGTTGACGTACAAGGCTTGGGTAGCGAAGAAATCTTACAGAGACTGGGACAAGTTTTCAATCTACATCCGCTAGTTTTAGAAGATATTGTCAACGTGCCGCAGCGTCCCAAAGTAGAAGACGATTACGAAGACCATTTAGTGATTATCTCGCGGATGGTAATCCCAAAACAAGGCGGAGGTTTTTACAGCGAACAAGTCAGTTTTATTTTAGGAAAACACTACTTACTCACAGTCCAAGAGGAGCCAGAACACGACTGTTTTGGACAGGTACGCTTGCGAATTCGCTACAACAAAGGTAGCGTTCGTAAACTAGGAGCAGACTATTTAGCATATACGTTATTAGATTCAATTATCGATGGCTTTTTTCCCGTCTTGGAAGCTTACGGCGAGGAAATAGAAGATTTAGAAGATGAAGTCATTACTAAACCAACGCGGCAAACTTTAAACAAAATCTATCGCGTGCGGCGAGAATTGCTCAACCTGCGACGGGCGATTTGGCCCCAACGAGATGCGATCGCCATGCTGATCCGCGATGATAACGATAGCCTAATTAGCGATCGCGTTCAAGTCTATTTACGCGATTGTTATGACCACGCCGTACA
>ERZ1066118.163-NODE-163-length-70497-cov-36.770208_pt1 | contig 70497 bp, 71 predicted proteins | sample MGYA00382765_ERZ1066118 | MGnify/ENA primary metagenome ERZ1066118 (study PRJEB33369, sample SAMEA5778348) | biofilm metagenome | biome: Industrial cooling water; feature: Water cooling tower basin; material: Biofilm | place: United Arab Emirates | collected...
AGACAAGGGAGACAAGGGAGACAAGGGAGACAAGGGAGACAAGGGAGACAAGGGAGACAAGGAAGTAAAACTAATTTCTCTCCCATCTCCCTCAGCTTCCTCAGCTCCCTCAGCTCCCTCAGCTCCCTCAGCTCCCTCAGCTTCCCCAACTCCCCCACCCCCGCTCTGAGGCAAATCTGTTTAAAATTCTTAATTATAGGGCGCAGAAATCTATCTAGATTTGTCTGGCGCATCTTAAGGGAGATCAGAACACTGTGGCACACACTATTGTTACAAACACCTGCGAAGGCGTAGCCGACTGCGTTGAAGCTTGTCCGGTTGCCTGCATTCACCCAGGGCCGGGTAAAAATGTTAAAGGGACTGACTGGTATTGGATCGACTTTTCTACTTGTATCGATTGTGGTATATGTTTGCAGGTATGTCCTGTAGAAGGGGCTATTGTTCCTGAAGAACGTCCCGATTTGCAAAAGACTCCGTAATGCTAATGGCTAATGGCTAATTGCTAATTGTTGGATATCATTAGCAATTAGCCCATTACCAATTACCAATTACCAATTACCAATTACCAATTACCCATGACCCATGACCCGTTATTACAAGTTGAGGATGTTTACGCCGGGTATGTAAAAGACCTGGATATCCTTCAAGGCGTCAATTTTCGCATCGATGCGGGTGAATTGGTCGCTGTTATCGGCCCTAATGGGGCTGGTAAATCAACTTTGGTTAAAACTATTTTTGGATTGCTAACTCCCCATAAGGGCAAAATTACTTTTAAAGGTGTGAGTATCGGCGGGTTGAAGCCAGATCAAATTGTCGGGCGAGGGATGTGCTATGTACCCCAAATCGCTAATGTGTTTCCTTCGCTAACGGTGGAGGAAAATCTGGAAATGGGTGGGTTTATCCGTCAGGATTCTGTCCAACCTTTGAAGGAGAAAATCTTTGATACTTTTCCCGTTTTGCGGCGACGACATCGCCAGCGGGCAGGCACGCTTTCCGGCGGAGAACGTCAAATGCTGGCTATGGGTAGGGCGTTGATGTTGGAACCTTCTTTGCTGTTGTTGGATGAACCTTCGGCGGCTTTGTCTCCGATTCTGGTTACGAGTGTTTTTGAGCAAATCAAAAGCATTAATCAGTCAGGTACTGCGATTATTCTGGTAGAACAAAATGCTCGCAAGGCTCTAGAAATGGCAGATCGCGGTTATGTTTTGGAGTCTGGACGCGATCGCTTTACCGCCCCCGGTTCCCAATTACTCAACGACCCCAAAGTCGGCGAACTTTATCTCGGCGTCGGTCAAACTCATTAAGATATATCCCAGGGGATTGTTTTTGATTATTTGACATAGTATTATATTCATAATCGAATATTTGTACTTTTTTTAAAACAGTCAATATTTCCATTATAAAGTAGATAATCTAATAATATCAGAAAATAGCCAATAAACATTGGTACAGATCAAAGGAATTTTTGTGACAATTGTACTCGGTAGGGAGCATCTGCAAGCTATCTGTAGCCATGCTGAAAGCGTTTATCCGCAAGAGTGCTGCGGGTTGCTGTTGGGACTGGTGAGAGGAGATAGTAAAACGGTGGTGGAAGTGCTACCGACGGAAAATGCTTGGGATGAAGAAGCGATGCAGGCATTTCAAGCGATAGAACCCTTGGCGCAGTTGGGGCAAACGAAGCGGGGAAATTATGCGATCGCACCTACTGATATGCTAAAAGCGCAAAAAGCAGCACGAGATCGCCAGCTAGCAATCGTCGGCATTTACCATTCTCACCCAGATTGTGCCGCCATCCCATCGGAATTTGACCGACAAGTTGCTTGGTGTGAATACTCGTATATCATCGTTTCCGTCGGTTCTGGGAAAGCAGTTGAGGTCAACAGCTGGCGTCTAGATGACAACCGAAAGTTTCAGAGGGAAGAAATATCGGTGATAACCGCTAGCCCCTAATCCCTAATCCCTAACCCCTAACCCCTAATCCCTAATCCCTAATCCCTAACCCCTAATCCCTAACCCCTAATCCCTAACCCCTAATCCCTAATCCCTAACCCCTAACCCCTAATCCCTAACCCCTAACCCCTAATCCCTAATCCCTAACCCCTAGCCCCTATTAACGAAATTGAAAACTATTCTAAAAATCGGTGAGAGAGCGGGACAATTTAGGTGTAATATATGTAGTCCTGACTCCGCACCAATGCGATCGCTATGCTGAATCCGAATCTGGACGAGATCCAGCTGACTAAAGAAGACTACGAAAGATACTCGCGTCACCTAATTTTGCCCGAAGTCGGACTAGAAGGGCAAAAACGCCTCAAAGCTGCCAGCGTTTTATGCATCGGTACAGGCGGACTCGGTTCGCCCCTGCTGCTGTATTTAGCTGCTGCGGGAATTGGGCGGATTGGGATTGTCGATTTTGATGTCGTAGATCATTCCAATTTACAACGCCAAGTCATCCACGGCACATCCTGGGTAGGCAAACCTAAAATAGAATCTGCCAAAAACCGGATTTTGGAAATTAACCCAGCTTGCCAGGTTGATTTATACGAAACTCGGATATCTTCCGAAAACGCCCTCGACATTATCAAACCTTACGACATCGTGGTGGATGGAACCGATAACTTCCCCACCCGCTACCTGGTAAACGATGCTTGCGTACTGCTGAACAAACCCAACGTCTACGGTTCGATTTTCCGGTTTGAAGGGCAAGCGACAGTCTTTAACTACCAAGATGGCCCGAATTACCGCGACTTGTACCCAGAACCCCCGCCACCAGGGATGGTTCCTTCTTGTGCAGAAGGCGGCGTCTTAGGAGTCTTGCCAGGAATTATTGGCGTTATCCAAGCAACGGAAACGATCAAAATTATCATGGGGCAGGGGATAACTTTAAGCGGCAGGTTGCTGCTGTACAATGCGCTGGAAATGAAATTCCGGGAATTGAAACTGCGACCGAACCCAGTGCGCCCGGTCATCGAAAAATTGATAGACTACGAACAATTCTGCGGTATTCCCCAAGCTAAAGCAGAGGAGGCTAAACGGCAGATGCAAATGCAAGAGATGACCGTTAAAGAATTAAAGCAGCTACTCGATAGCGGTGCGGATGATTTCATTCTGGTGGATGTCCGCAACCCCAACGAGTACCAAATTGCCAAAATACCTGGTGCTGTTTTGGTACCGCTACCCGACATTGAAAAGGGTGAAGGCGTTACCAAAATCAAAGAAATGCTCAACGGTCATCGCTTGATCGCTCATTGTAAGATGGGCGGACGTTCGGCGAAAGCTTTGGGCATTCTCAAGGAACATGGTATCGACGGCATTAATGTCAAAGGCGGAATTACCGCTTGGAGTCGCGAAGTCGATTCATCTGTGCCTGAATACTAAGAAAGGTAGGTTGGATTTCCTAGTGTCAGCCCAACCTTCATAGGACTGATGCCAAGAAACCGGGTTTCTGTGATAACTTAGAAACCCGGTTTCTTGGCGTCGATGCCAGAAACCGGGTTTCTAGGAAAAATTGTTGGTTTAGAAACTAGAGATCTACTCAGAAACCCGGTTTCTTGGCGTCAGCGTCGATGCCAGCAACCGGGTTTCTAGGAAAAATCGTCGGTTTAGAAACTAGAGATCTACTCAGAAACCCGGTTTCTTCGCGTCAGCGTCGATGCCAGCAACCGGGTTTCTTGGAAAAATTGTTGGTTTAGAAACTAGAGATCTACTCAGAAACCCGGTTTCTTTGCGTAAGGGTATTTTTATTGATCCCCGTATTATAACGTTAATAATTGATAATTTTTGAGTTGATCCCCCACAATTCGGCATCATAGTAAATAGGGGGGTGGGTGATAGTCGTTGCGTGCAGCGCTGCTATCCGCGCTAGCGGAATCGCTCAAATCTAGGGTATCAAACCCGGTTTAACAACTCGCCGTCGTCCCTATGGGCGATGGTGATATCGCCATACCTCCCTTAGGAACGAATTGAGGAGATTACAATCGTGCGCTATCCCGCAGTGGCATTAAAACAGCCAAAAATAGTATGTATATCTGACAATGGTTCTCAAGCATTGGAATCGATGCCGAAGCCTAGCAGAGAAGAGGCTGAAATTTCAGCTTTGTTTCAACGACTACCAAAGATGTTAGCTTCGTTGGAAAGTTTATCGGAAAATTAACAGCTTTTAATCTTTACAAATATAAACATATCACCCCTTGACTTATTACCCATGATTTGTTTGATTAAAGCCAGGGTAATAAAGGTTTATTAATAAAAACATTATTGTAGCATTTACTACAGCAAAAAGAGTCAAACTCAAGATAGATGTAAAGTTGAAACAATAACAGTATTGTACTGAAACACATAAAAAAATCTTAAGAAAAAGTTAGTCGCTCGTTATTGAATGGCGTAAGTTAAGGTCTGTCCATTAGCTAGATAAGAACAAAAATCTAAAAAATGTCAGCGCCTCTATACTGGTTGCCTTACAATAGCGAATCGCTGAACCGCAGCAATCAATCGAAGAGGATTCAACGTGATAAAGGTGGATAGCAAGAATCTGTGTTACTACGGTAATTTTACCAGCCAAGTGCAAATTGCTCGCATCAAAAATATACCAAATTTACAGTTTGAGCGGGTGGTGTTTCCAGGAGATCGTTTGTTGTTTGAAGCGCTGCCAGAGGCTCAATTGGAAGTTTATATAAGTAAAACGGGTAGCGAAATTTTGTTGAATAAAATTTCTTGCGATCGCCTGCGGGTAAACGAAGGAATGAACGCCTTCAACTTCAGCGCACCTAGCCGCTCAAATTGAGCGATCTAATTGATGTGACCGAGCCGGTAAACGGCAGTAACATCACTGAAGCTAAGTAAAAACTAGGGAAAGGCTGAAAGCAACAAGCCAAGCTGCTAAGTAAAACTAACTAGCGACTCGATTCGCCAGCAAAGAAAGGTGACTAAAAGGATAAAAAAAGGAAGCGATCGCTAGTTAGAGAAATTTAGCAAGTTCAAAGCAGGGAGATGGGGATCAAACAAAAAAGGAGATCAAAAAGGGAAAAAACAAGGAAAAACATATGGCCTCAGTAAAATCCACATGCACCTAAAGATAGATGAGGGAAGCAAGGAGGCGGCTTTATACTAAAAGAATATTGGCACTAAAAAGTGTAAGCAAGGCGATTAAAGTGAGGAGGCTCAAAGCTTGGTACGGTTAACCGACCTCGCCTTTTATGGGGTGATAAGTTAAATCTAGACCTCAGAAGGAGAAAAGCAAAAACTTAGACCCAAGGTTCAAGCAAAGGAAAGCTAAAAGCAGATTTTCAAACAGCGAGAACCGGAAAGGCTAAAAACGGTTAAAGCGACCAACCAAGCGAGGAAAACTATGAAAATAGCTCAAGTTTCACCCCTCTGGGAAAGAGTTCCCCCGCCAGCATACGGCGGAATTGAACTGGTAGTAAGCCACCTGACAGACGAACTTGTACGCAGAGGCCATGAAGTAGTTTTGTTTGCTTCTGGCGATTCGCAAACTTTAGCCAAATTGCATTCAGTTTATCCCCATGCCTTGCGCCTAGACCCCAATATCAAAGAGTACTCGGTTTATGAAATGTTAGAACTCAGCCGAGTTTACGAAAGAGCCGCAGAATTTGACATCATTCATTCTCATGTCGGGATTGCCGCCCTGCCGTTTGGCAGCCTGGTGAAAACGCCAACGATTCACACCTTGCACGGCAAATTTACCAGGGATAACAGCAAAATTTTTACCCATCATGCGAAACAGCCTTTTATCAGCATCAGTAACAACCAGCGGGATGGCGTAGGGCTGAATTATATCAGCACGGTTTACAACGGTATTGACCTGCGAGGCTATCCATTTTTCTCTCAACCTTCAGATCCGCCTTATCTGGCATTTTTAGGCCGCTTCTCGCCGGAAAAAGGGCCGCAACACGCGATCGCAATTGCGAAAATAACCGGCTGGCGGTTAAAAATGGCAGGCAAAATCGATACGGTAGATCGGCAGTTCTTTGAAACCGAACTGGCACCCCAAATCGATGGCAAACAAATCGAGTATCTCGGTGAAATTAGCCACTCCCAAAAAGTTGAGCTATTAGGCAATGCCGCCGTGACGCTGTTCCCCATTACCTGGCGCGAACCATTTGGCTTGGTAATGATCGAATCGATGGCAACGGGAACCCCCGCTATCGGCATCAATCTTGGTTCAGTTCCGGAGGTGATCGCCCACGGCAAGACGGGTTTCGTCTGCCAAAGTATAGATGAAATTGCAGCTTTAATCCCAGCCGCATTAGAACTCTCGCGACAAACTTGCCGCGACCATGTAGCAAATCACTTTAGCGTTTCTCAGATGGTAGATGGTTATGAAGCCGCGTTCCGACAAGTAATGGAAAATCGCATTGCTTGGAACGGTCGCCTTCATACTCCAGCAGCCATCTCATCTTTTTAATTCACCATTTTTTAGTAGCAGGGAGTATCAGGCCATGAATCCGCGCAGTAACACTTGCCCATGTTGTGGTGGAACCATCCTCCGGCACGTCCGTCACGCAGAAATTTATTGGTTCTGCACCTCTTGTCACCAAGAAGTACCTTCCCTGCTATCCCTAGTGACACCCCGCCGTGATAACCTGACTCTGAAGTCTCGTCCGCTATCGGCGGTTAATACTTAAATCTTGTTAGCAGCTGTACTTTACGGTCAAGAAGATTTACGTCTCGAACAGGTGGCTGACCCCAGCCCAGCCCCTGATGAAGTAATCGTTAAGGTCGGTGCCGCCACAACCTGCGGCACCGACCTTAAGGTTTGGCGGCGCGGCGGTCACGCTAAAATGCTCAAACCGCCTACCCTATTCGGTCACGAAGCCGCTGGGCAAATTGTCGCAGTGGGCAAGGAAGTACAAGGTTGGCAGGTAGGCGATCGCGTAGTTGCCAACAACTCTGCCCCATGCATGAAATGTTTCTTTTGTCAACGTCAAGAATATTCGCTTTGTCCCCATTTGACCTGGAATAACGGCACATTTGCGGAATATATCAAAATTCCGGGTCAAATCGTCAAACATAACCTGTTACCCCTCCCCGAAGACTTGCCCGACGCCCTGGCATCGATGACCGAACCCTTAGCCTGCGTGCTGCACGGCGTGGCGCGGTCGAACGTGAAGCGAGGCGATCGCATCGTAGTATTGGGAGATGGGGCAATTGGGCTGATGTTCGTCGCCGTGCTGGCACAGCAACCTGTCGAAGTGTTTTTATTTGGTGGACACGACGAAAGGTTGCGCCTGGGGGACAAATTTGGTGCCGCCAAGACGTTTAACTATCATCAAGTATCCGACATGCCCGCTTTGGTGCGCGATTTAACCGACGGCATGGGGGCGGATGTGGTAATAGAAGCGACAGGAGTGCCATCAGTTTGGGAGGAAGCGATCGCTTGCGCCCGTCCCGGTGCTACCGTTAATCTATTCGGCGGCTGTCCCCGCGATACAACGATTGCGGTTAATACCGAGCAACTCCACTACAGCGAACTGACGCTTAAAGGTGTATTTCACAACACGCCGATCTACGTGCGAGAAGCGCTTTCTCTGCTGGCAAGTCGCACTATCCCATTTGAATTAATGGTGAGCGAACATCGCCCCTTAAGAGATTTAGAGCAAGTATTTCGCGATATGAAGGCTCGCAAATCGATTAAAGTCGCAATGGTGCCTTCAACAGTGGACAGTTGACAGTGGACAGTGGACAGTTGACAGTGGACAGTTGACAGTGACCTCTTCCTAAAGCTTATAGGATTGCGAACTAGGGAAATTAATTTTTCCTTTCCCCTTTAAAGGGGTAGGCTCACAACCCATTTTTCCTGGTAAATGTGAATAACTTGCTTGGGGAGGCATTTCGCCTCCCAAATCTAGTTTTTTGCTGCACCTTGGAACGAGATTTCAGAAACTGGAGTCTATAGTTAAAAATCCAGAATCAAAATTGAAAAATGTCAAAAACATCGCTGTTTATACCAATTTTTCATAAGGTTTCGGCACCCTTAAGGGTGTGGCTAGACAAACAAAGCCTGCCTCCGCAGGCTCAATTCAGCTTGCTTTTTTGGAGAAATGGTATTAGTTTTCTCATTTTTAATTGTTCGTTATTGTTTCCATTAGTAGCTAACGCCCTACCGGGACAAACTACCGATGAAGTGGCAGCTTGGATACAAGCAAATCCCTCTTTAAGCCCCGAAAGCGGCGAAACTTTATTAGTACGCAAAAGCGATACGGCTGCCCAAAGATTTGTGTTTCAAGCTTCAACCCTGCCACCTGGTAGAGCCACTCCACCACTGAGAACGGGTATCGTCCGCAGCGAACGTTTTGAGATCTTTGATTTAGTAAATGGGGTTAATGCTGACCGCTTGCAAGAAACTTTGCGGATTATTTATGGCTTAGGTATTTATCAAGATTTCCAACGGGCAAGGGTAGTTTACGCCTATCCCGACGAGACGCTAATTAACTTGGCTCGGAGTCGAAATGCACCCTTACTTGAAGCGTTGCAAGGGGAATTAAGATTAGGAGAACGCTTCGCTTACTGGATAGAAGTTGCCCAACCACGAGAGGGTAGACCGATCATCGGTAGAATGACAATTCTGCTGAAGGAAGATTTAGAAAAAATCCAAACAGAACTGCAAAACCGATAATCAATTAAGGTCGGAAAATGCGGTGCAGGTCTAAAATTGGGGGGGCAACTTCCGTTTGCATTAACAAATCGTGAATTTGTCCTCGATGGTGGGTTTGTTTGTTGAAAAAGTGTGCAACTAACAAAGTAACCGGATCGTTATGAGTTCTACCTTCCATATCGCGGTACTTGATTTTACCGCTGAGGAATTCATCGGTGATAGAGGAGAAGAACTTTTCAATTCGATCGTCTTCTTCAATGCGCGCCGCCCAAAGCTGATCGAAGTCATCGTGGAGGATTTCATCCTTTTGGGGCGCATCGATTGGTTGCCCCTCAAACCGCCCCATCCAAACGCGATCGCTGACGATAATATGGTTGAGCGTACCATGTATGCTCTTAAAAAAAGCCGGTCGAGTCTGCTTGCGCTCTTGATCTGAAAGCCTAGCGCAAACTCCGTAAAGCCTGCGGTTTGCCAACGTATTGTACCGAGCGAGCATTTGGAAGTAAGTTGTCAACATAGTAGAAGCGATCGATCGAATTCACTTATTCGTTTAGCTTAACCTTGCTTTGTACCTGCGAAAATATTCTGGACAGCGATCGCTATCCGTTCTATATCTCGATCCAATAAAGGAGGCCATTCCACTCCAGCAAAACGTCCTTCTACGTACAGCCGGTAGCTTTCGTAACACAGCAAATGCAGAGCCAGCGTTAGTTCCCGATCGATATTGGGTTCTTGTTGCACCACATCAGATACAATTTTTAGCGCTACTAATATCGATGTCATTTGACCCGGTACTGGCGGCTTTCCTTGCTTGAGCATCATCAGCAAGTCATTGGGATTTTGCTGGGTTTGCAGCGCAGTTCCTTGACTTAATAAAAAGTTACGAGCTGTTTTGTAGTTCATGAATGGGGAGTTTTAGATTTTAGATTTTAGATTTTAGATTTTAGATTTTATTGGGCGTTTGAGGTCATCAAGTGGCTCAATCAATTTTACTATAAAAAAAACGCGAGTAATATCGATTGATTGGTATAGAGGATTTTACGCTTACAGTGCGATCGCGCCATATCTTAATACGCAAACCCTTGTATAAAATGCTAACATACGTTCCGTAAGGGGTTACCAGATATGAGCCGGTCGAGTGATAGAATCCACACTAAAAGCAGTCGGTTGATAGCACTGCATGGCGCGAGATTAACTTGCTAAAGTAGATATCTACGGCTGAGGAGAGTTGCTTAAAATAAATTAAAACTGGGAATATTGGAGATTATACGCTCAAAATGTATTTTAATCTAATACACCGAAAGGAGTAGCTAGCAAAGGGTAGAGGAGCCGATGAAAACATTGCTCACACTTTTTAACAAAGAACGCAACAACCTGGAGACAGAAATTGACAAAGCAGGAAGCCTGAAACAAGTTGTTGGGCTGGTGCATAACCAACTAGATAATGTAGAAAGAAATTACATCGGAGAACTGAGCGTTAGCCAGGTAAGATTAGTCAAATTATTCCTGGATACGCTGCGACAATCGCTGACCGCAATTTCTGCTACTAACGAAACAGCAATAGCATCGCCAGGGGATGCAGTATCTATCCCAATCAAACGCACATCCCCCAACAGACTGATATTAAAAGGACTGCAAATACTTACCGCCGTCGGTATCGTCAGCACATCGTTTTCCCTCACAAGAGAAACCCCCGCTGCTTGGACAGATGTTTTGCTAATAGCAGTCTTAGTCGGATTGGAAATTGTTTTAAAATTCGACAAAAGTAACCGGGAAAACATTACCGAAATCCAACCAATCCAACCAGCACTACCCCCCGTACAAGTAGACAGCAAATTCCTTTTAGACAACCTAGCCGACGCATTAAACACAATAGATCGCGCCGTCGCACTGGCAGAAATTCAAAAACCCCTTAACGGCAGCGGGATTGAAGAGATGCCAGAAATGCTAGACTTTCTACAAAAACTTTGGGGTGCATCATTTTTAGGCAATCCTCAAATGGCATTAGAAATCAGCAAACTCGTACCGCAAATATTAATGGAACAGGGAATACGGGTGCAAAATTACCGACCAGGAGACGAACGTAGCCCGCGCGAATACTTCGATTTCGAGCCAAGTATCGACGGCTTAACCACAGATTACATTACCCTCACCCCTGCTTTATTGAAAAGCGATCGCTTACTCCGAAGAGGGCGCGTCATCGAACCAACATCAGCCCAATAACCCCAAAATCTCTTTCTTCTCCTCCTCTGCGTCCTCTGCGCCTCTGCGGTTCATTAACTCATTCTTAAAACTATGGATACACAAGTAGTAGAAACAATTGGATTCGATTTGGGACACGGCGAAACCGCCGTAGCCAAAGCCAAAGTAGAAAGCATCGAACCCCCCCAGATGCTAGAAGTAAATAACAAAAAAATCCAAATCACCGCCATCGGCATCCATCCCGAACTCGGAATTTTAGTAGGCGACCAAGCACTAATTCAAGCAGGCGTCACCCAACTGCAAATAGGTTTCAAACAAAAACCCAACAACTCGCCAAAATATCGCCAAACCATCCATAACTTTGTCGAAACCTACGACCGCATCTTAAAAGAAAGCAAACAAATCGAAGGCGGCGAAATCAGTCAATATTACGTCGGTTGCCCATCTGGATGGTCAACAGAAGAACGGCAAGAATACCAAACCCTGATCAAAGAAGCCGGGATTAAAAAATTAAGCATTATCCCAGAATCACGCGCAGCTTTCATGCAAGCCAAGGAAGGCGGAAAGCTGGGATATAACGAACTGCTTTCCACGGTTTTAATCGTTGATATTGGTTCTTCCACCACAGATTTTACCTTAGTTAAAAGCTTGCACGAAATGCCGCTAGATTTTGGGCGCAACACTTTAGGCGCAAGCTTGATTGACAAAGCGATTTTTGCCCGGACATTAGCCAACCACGAACAGAAAGAGTTGCTAGAAAAAATATTCAAGCAACATTCGCATCACAAATTCCGCTGCGAAATTCAATGCCGTAGAGTTAAAGAAGATTACTTTTCTAACGAACAACTTTACAGCGATGGGGCTACGTTTGCGCGGGGATTTGAATTTATCACCCCACAACTTCACTTTATCCCCCAAGTCAACAAATCGATTATGGAGGAAATTATCAACCAGCCGCTACCGGAATTGGAAAATAAAAGCTGGATTCAAACATTTAGAGAAGCCGTAAACGAAGCCAAAGAAAAACTAAAAGATCAAGGAATTCTGCCGCAAGTTGTGCTGATGACTGGAGGCGCATCGCGGATGAAATTCACCCGCGACGTTTGTGCAGAAATATTCCCAGAACCTGATACCCAAGTGCGCCCAGATCCAGAACCAGAAAGGTGCATCGCGCTGGGTTTAGCCAGAGTTGGACGCTGGGAATTGCGCGCGGCGGCATTTAAAGAAGAGGTGAATAAACTGTGCGATTCGCCCAAGTTGAAAGAGATTGTATCGAAACATATTCCAGGGTTAATTGACTTGCTGGTGCCGCCATTATCCGCCGGTTTGTTGCAAAATGCGGTGAAATCTGGGTTAAAAGAATGGAAAGACAACAAAATCAGAACATTGGCAGATTTGCAAACCACAATTGAACAGCGGGCGTTACAGTGGTTGAAAAGCGATCGCGCGCAGCAAATCATCAATAATCAATGCGTTAATTGGTTTAATACCGAAATTCGACCCGACTTAGCCGCAGAAACCGACCCCATCTGTCAAAAGTTCCAAATCTCTAAAAGCAGCTTGCGATTTGAGGGGGGAATTGATTCCACCGTCGTTAACCCGCAACTATCTTTTGCCGAAGATGTTTTGGGAGTTACAGTCTCATTTCTAGTCAGTTTAATTATTGCTGGCGGGACAATTGGCAGCTTGATTGCGCTGCTACTAACGGGGCATTTTGTGTTACCAATTGCCTTGGTATATGGGGCAGCATTTTTAGGCGAAGGAGTGCGGTTAAACAAAGAAAGAATTACCGACGCGCTCAAAACAAAGATAGATATTCCTGGGTGGATAAGGTTTATGGCATTGAGCGATCGCGCCATCGACGAAATGTGCGAAAAAATGAATCCCGATCTGCAAAAGAGTCTGAAAGAAAGCATGACACAGCAACGGGATGCGTTTGACGAACTGATTGGCAAAGTTGGACAACAACTGAAAAATGCTTTGGATGCCAAGGCGGAAGAAGCAATTATCTTGATTCAATAGACTTCTCCTCTCATAGAATCTCTTCTTTTAGATATCTGTAGGGGTGAAGCATTTGGGCGACAATTTATGTTTAAAACCCGATATTTTATCTCCAAATGCTTCACCCCCCCAGGATCTCTGAACAAGCCCTGTACGATAATTTATTTTTTGGATAAGTCTAATAGGGAGATTGGAGATTGAAGAATTGGAGAATTGAAGAATTGCAGATTTGTCTGAACAGTCTAAAATTTTAAGTCAACAGAGCGATATGCCTACGGCACGCTACGCGATCGCACCTTAGTTAAAAAGTCTCACATCTTGCAGCAGAGCCAACAGAAATAAATTTCTGGCTTAAAGCTAAAACCCGTTGAAACGGGTTAAAACGTTGGTTGTAGTTAGCTAAAGCTAACTTAAGCTTTCAGCAAGAAATTTATTTGGTGGCTGTTTATCGGGTAGGTGCAAGATGTGAGAAAATACAAGTGCGATCGCCTACAAAACAAACTCTCGGCGTACCATCAACGGTTGCAAAGCGCAATAAGTCAACAGTGCGATCGCTCGTATCGAGGGCAGAAGGTAAAATCTAAACAAGCCCCATGAGTAGAAAACCCATGATTATCACCCTTCCACCCGATGTCGAAATCGCCCTGCAAGCCATTGCGTCGCGCCAGGGAAAAGATATCACAGCGATCGCGATCGAAATCCTGACTCAAAGCCTTGCCGTCAATCCAAACGCAATTTTTACCAAACAAGCTAAATTCATGCGCTTTGCAGGTATCGCCGCCGAAGAGTCTGCTCTCCTCACCAGTCTGGAAGAAGATGTTTTCCGCGATCGCGCCCTCGATTTAAAACGGCAAGTAGATATATAGCATTTCCATTTGATATCTGAACTAAAAACCCTTATAAAATAAGTTTTGCAGTAGTTTCGCCGTTCAGGAATCAGTTGTAAAACTAATATGAAAAAAGCCCTTCTAGATACCAACATCCTCTCCCACTTTCTCAGAGGACAAGGCAACGTTGTCGCAAAACTCAACGAGTATGGGCAATTTTACGACTTCCTGACTTTTTCGATCCTGACCTATTATGAAATCAAAGCTGGACTTACCTACCGAGATTCCGGGAAACTGCTGAATCAATTTGAAGAGATTGCCCGCGAAAGCGAAATCCTGCACCTATATCTGCCCACAATGGATATTGCTAGTAAAATCCACGCAGACTTGCGGCAGCAGGGTGTAGCGATCGCACCAATCGACTTACTAATTGCAGCCAGTGCCATCGAGCATAACTGTACTTTAATTACAGCTAATGTTCGCCACTTCCAGAACATTGATGGCTTGCGTTATGAAAATTGGGCGCAATGAGCGATCGATACATATAGTGATGGTGCGTTACGCTATCGCTAACGCACCCTACATTTATTCTGTATTTCTCAGCCATTCGATTAACTCTTGATCGAATAACTCTGGCTCTTCAAAGTGCGGTGCATGACTGCTCTTTTCAAATACCCGAATAGTAAGATTGCTAAACTTATCTCTCACCGATTCCCACATATATGGGGGTGGTATTAGGTAATCATAACGACCGAGAGCAAGGAATGCAGGCGCTTGCAACCGATCTAAGTTCTTAGTAATATCGATGTCGCGAAAAACTTCGCCCCAGACGTAATCAAACATTGCCATATTTACTTGTATCCCTCCCCAAAGTTTTGTGGCATCATAGTTGTAGTTAAACCAACTTTTCGGCCCCATCAGAAGGCAATAGGTAATAAAGGCTTTCTCAGGTGCGGCTGCTATTGCTTGCGGCAATTTTTCCAGGTTTTTAGCAAGCACTGCTTTACGTTCTGGACAAACAGAATCATTCAGATATCTTTCCGCAGCCATATGCCCTTTCCGCGATAAATTTGGTGCGGCACACATCATTACTAGATGAGATACATTATCAGGATATTTCTTGGCATACTCCAACGCCATAAATGCATGACCTGAATGACCAATCATAATAACCCGATTCAATCCTAATTCTTTCCGAATCAGTTCAATATCATCAACGAGTAAGTCTAACTGAAACTGAGAAGTGTCTTGACAATCGTAAGGCGGCGAGAAACCTCGATGATCGACAAAGACCATGTTTAGACTGTTACGTAGATTGGCAGAAAATGTTCTGGAGTAATACAGCGAACTTCCTACTACAATGGCAGGTGTTCCAGTACCTTCAACGATGTACTGGAGCTTAAAACCGTTTGAATATACATGGTTTGTTGAAGACATATGCTTACGTATCTAGATTTTAGGAGGTTAATTTGTGACTTAGATCGCTGAAATCCAGCGATCGCACGCTTAAAATAAATTCATAATTTATTTTACAAAATCTATCTTAAGCTAGAAGTTGATAATTATTCACCCGTTCACAGTTAAAACTAAAAATTAGCTGTTAAGGCTATTGCGAAAATGGTAGCCGATAGTTTGTAAGTAAGTATAAATACAATCGCCATTTCAAGCGAGTTGCAGATGTTGCCTACCTTACAGATCGCATTACTGGGTAATTTTCGCCTCACCTACGGCGATCGCTCTCTGTTAGAACTGAATACAGAGCGCTTACAATCGCTGTTGGCATATCTGGTGCTGCATCGCGGTAAGCCGCAGCCTCGTCAGCGGCTAGCTGGCTTATTTTGGCCTGAGTCAACGGATACGCAAGGCAGAACGAATTTAAGGCGAGAATTGCACAATTTACGCCGGATTTTGCCCGATGCCGACCAATTTATTGAGGTTGATAGTAAGACATTATTGTGGCGTTCGCCAGCTCCATATATCCTCGATGTGGCTGAGTTCGAGCAAGCAGTAAGCGCGGCGGAGGTAGCCGAACAAATTGAGGATTTTAAAGTAGTTCGAGCAGCTTTAGAACGAGCGGTAACGCTTTATCAGGGGGACTTATTGCCCAGTTGTTACGATGATTGGATTTTACCCGAACAAGAGCGGCTAAAACAAACTTATATTCGGGTATTGGAATGGTTGATTGAGCGATTGCAGCAGCAACAAGATTATCGTGGTGCGATGCGCTATGCTCAGCAATTGCTAGAAGTTGCTCCTTTGAACGAAGGAGTTTATTACCAATTGATGCAATTGCACGCCTTGGGATGCGATCGCGCTAGCGCCCTGCGGGTTTACCATCGCTGTATGACCATTTTAAGGGAAGAATTAGGCGTCGATCCCAGTCCTGCTACCCGCAATTTTTACGAGCGTTTGCTGAGAGATGATGATGACTCCGAGAGCGTGGTTATAGGGGCGGGTTTAACCAATAACCTCACAATTAAAACAGACAATTTCTCTAAACCCGCCCCGTTTGGTGAGGTTGTAGGGGCGGGTTTTACCAACCAATCTACGGAACCACGAAATATCTCGTTAAACCCGCCTCTAAAAGCTCCATCCAAAATTGACTGGGGAGAAGCTACAGATGTCAGCTTGTTTTATGGACGTACTGAAGAGTTAAATACTTTAAAACAATGGATTTTAGCGGATGCTGATAACAAACTTAGCCAACGCTGTCGGTTAATTGCTTTGTTGGGTATGGGCGGCATTGGTAAAACAGCTTTATCCGTAAAATTGGCACAAGAAGTTCAAGGCGAGTTTGATTGCATAATTTGGCGCAGCCTCCGTCACGCTCCCACTTTGGAAACGCTGCTGAGCGACTTAAGTTGTTTTACATCCCAGCAACAGGAGACAGGAAATAAACTTGAGAGATTGATGTATTGGCTGCGAAGCTCTCGCTGTCTGCTAATTTTGGATAATTTTGAGACAATTTTACAAGGAGGAAAAACGGGTCAATATCTAACTGGATATGAAGGTTATGGGGAACTGCTGCGGGCAATTGGGGAAACCAATCACCAAAGTTGCTTGATTCTAACTAGCCGCGAGAAACCAGCAGAAATTGCCGCAAATGTTGGTCATGAATTATCAGTGCGATCGCTCCAACTAAACGGTTCCCAAGAAGCAGCGATCGCATTGATTGAATCGAAAGGTTTGAGCGGCAACTTATCACAAAAACAACAGTTATGTCAAGCTTATAGCTATAACCCATTGGCGTTGAAAATTGTGGCTACCTCGATTCAGGAACTATTCGATGGCAAGATAGAAGATTTCCTCGCCCAAAATACAACGGTTTTCAACGAAATTTATAAACTTTTAGACCAACAGTGCCAGCGAAGTTCCCCCTTCGAGAAAAATGTCATGTTCTGGCTGGCAATCAATCGAGAATGGACAACAATTGCCGAATTGGCAGATGATATTGTACCAACGGTTTCTCGTGCCGAAATATTGGCAGCTTTGGAAGCGCTATCTTGGCGATCGCTGATTGAAAAACAGTCGGGCAGCTACACTCAGCCACCCGTTGTCATGGAGTACGTCACCGAACGCTTCATAGAATGGATATGCGATGAAATTGCAGAAATGGGTTCGGGGAATGAAAACTCAGAAGGCAAAACTGCTTATTGCTCCAGACTTCCCAAACCTCAATTTCAACTTCCGCTTTTGCAAAGCCATGCGCTGCTAAAAGCAACTGGTAAAGATTACATTCGCGATATTCAAATTCGCCAAATTATCAAACCTCTACTCGCCAAGCTAATCAATCGTTTAGGTAGTCGGAATAATGTCGAACGCCATCTGGTTCAAATCCTGACAAAACTGCAAAAAGCATCATCAATACAACCAGGTTATGCAGGTGGTAATATCATCAACCTGCTGATTCAATTGGGAACGGATTTGACTGGTTATGATTTTTCCCATCTCCCGTTGTGGCAAGCTGATTTGCGAGATGTGACTTTGCACAACTGCAATTTTGCCCATGCTGACTTATCTAAATCTGTGTTTACAGAACCTTTAAGTCTGGCACTTAGCGTTGCCTTTAGCGCCGATGGACAACTTTTGGCAACGGGAGATGCTAATAGCGAGGTGCGCGTTTGGCGCGTGGCAGATGGGAAAAATATACTCACTTGCAGGGGACATAATAGTTGGGTTTGGTCGGTGGCGTTTAGTCCCGATGGGCAAACCTTGGCTAGTGCTAGCGACGATCGCACAATTAAGCTCTGGGATCTCAGTACTGGGGAATGTCTCCACACGTTGCGCGAACATACGCACCAAGTTTGGTCGGTGGCGTTTAGTCGGGATGGGGAAACTCTGGCTAGCGGTAGCGAGGATCGAACGGTTAAGCTTTGGAATGTCAAAACGGGTAGGTGCAACGGCACGTTGCACGGACATGAAAATTGGGTGCGATCCGTTGCTTTCAGCGCCGATGGTCAAATGATTGCCAGCGGTAGCGATGATAAAACTGTCAAGTTGTGGGATGCGAAAACCGGCGAATGTTTGCAAACGCTGCACGGACATAGCGAGCGAGTTTGGTCAGTCGCGTTTAGTCCCCAGGGAAAAACCTTGGCAAGTAGTAGTAGCGATCGCACAATCAAAATCTGGGACATCAAAACGGGTGCATGTCTCCTGACTCTACAAGGACATCAAAACTGGGTGCGATCGATTGCTTTTAGTGCCAACGGTCAAATTATTGCCAGCGGTAGCGAAGACCAAAGCGTGAAACTCTGGAACGTTCATACAGGAGAATGCTACCAAACCCTTCGGGGACATGCTAATTGGGTGCGCTCGGTTGCTTTCAGTCCCGACGGACAAACCCTCGCCAGCGGTAGCGGCGACCATACAGTAAAATTATGGAATTTCCCTACAGGACAATGTATAAAAACGCTCCAAGGGTATACCAACCGAGTGTGGTCTGTTGCCTTTACCGAAAGAAACCGGGTTTCGAGCAAAAATAGTAAGGGCACGGCAAGTATAAAATCTTCACTGGTGCAGAATATTTCGCCCGCCGTGCCCCTACAGACAAACAAAGGTGATGGCTTGATTCTGGCAAGTGGCAACGATGACCATACGGTCAAAATCTGGGATTTGAAAACGAATAAATGTTACCAAGTACTGCGAGGACACGCGAATTCAGTTTGCGCTGTGGCGTTCAGTCCGATCCCCCCAACCCCCCTTACCAAGGGGGGCAGCGGGGGGATCTTAGCAAGTGGCAGCGAAGACCATACAGTCAAGCTTTGGGATATTAACGCGGGTGAGTGTCGCCATACCTTGGAGGGACATACCAGCCGCATTTGGTCGGTAGCATTTAATCCTCAAGGTAATATCCTGGCGAGTGCTAGTGAAGACCATACTGTAAAGCTGTGGGATGTTAGTACGGGTCAATGCCTTCAGACGTTGCAAGGGCATACAAGTTGGGTTTGCGCGATCGCATTTTCCCCCAATGGACGTATCCTGGCGAGTGGAAGTTACGACCAAACGGTAAAGCTGTGGGATTGCACCACGGGGAAATGCCTTCAAACATTGCCAGGACATGACAATTGGGTTTGGTCGGTGGCCTTTAGTCCAGAAGGACGCATACTGGCAAGTGGAAGCGGCGACCATACAGTTAAATTGTGGGACATCCAGACAGGTGAATGTTACTGCACTTTGGAAGGACACACCAGTCGAGTTTGGTCGGTGGCGTTTAGTTCGGATGGTCAAATGCTTGCTTCTGCTAGCAGCGACCAAACTGTAAAACTTTGGGATGTGCGTACTGGGAAATGTTTGCACACTTTGCAAGGACATAGGAATTTAGCTTGGTCGGTTGCCTTTAGTCCCGATAGTCAAATAGTCGCAAGTGGCAGCCAAGATGAAACAATAAAGCTGTGGAATGTGCAAACAGGTGAATGCTTAAAAACCCTAATCGCCGATCGACCTTATGAGGGAATAAATATTACCAAAGCCACCGGATTAACAGAAGCGCAAACAGCTGCTCTGAAGGTGTTAGGCGCAGGCGAGCAAATCAATACTGTAGAGGCGGGTTTTACCAATCACGCTCAAAACGAAACAGACTATTTCATTCAACCCGCCCCTCAAGGTGAATTGCCTTTAGTGGGAAGGGAGCAAGAATGGGAAATTATCTGTAATTGGGTTGCATCCGCTAGCGGCACGGGAAAAGAAGAAATTCTCTTGCTATTGGGAGAATCGGGGATTGGTAAAACGCGGTTATTGCAAGAACTGGCAGCTAAAGTGCAGGCAGAGGGCGGTTGCGTTCTTTGGGGACGGGGATTTGAGTCGGAAATGCTCAGACCTTATGGCGCTTGGATTGATGCGCTGCGATCGCTCGCACCAAATTCAATCTCAAGTTTACCAGCCGAACTCCGCTCCCTATTTCCAGAAGTGAAAACAGGGCAAGCAAGTCCAGTTGACCGCAGTCAGCTATTTGATGCCGTTGTCCGCCTATTGTCCCAACTTTCCCACAATGGCAAGCCGACTGCCCTCGTTTTGGATGACATTCAATGGTTGGATGAAGCATCAACTGCTTTATTTCACTACGCAACTCGACTGCTTGGTAATTCTTCAGTTCTATTTGCTTGTACGGCTAGGGAACGCGAGTTAGCGGATAATATACCTGCTTGCAAGTTGGTACAAGCGCTGAGACGAGAACAACGGGTAAAAGCGATCGCACTTTCCCTGTTAAATCGAGAACAAACCCTACAGTTAGCTCATACGATTAATCCTGACATCGATGGCGATCGCGTTTTTATCGACAGCGGCGGCAATCCTTTGTTGGCGCTGGAAGTTGCTGCTGCGGCACATCACAATACAACCTGTTCGCATAATATAGAAGCTCTCATCCAAGACCGACTGCGCCAATTAAATGAAACCTCGCGCGAAATGTTGCTGTGGGCAGCAACTTTAGGTCGCAGTTTTAGCCCTACAACCGTGGCACTGGTGGCAGATTGTTCGCTCACCAAGTTACTCGCGGCAATGGAAGAACTGGAAAGACAGGGTATTATCCGTCCCGGAACCCCCATAGATGGGGAAATTGGCTACGACTTCGCGCACGATATTGTGCGTCAAGTCGCCTATCACCAATTATCCGCACCCCGCCGCCGATTGATGCACCTGCAAATTGCTCGTACTCTTGACAAAAACTCTAATATATGTATATGCGATGTAGCGCATCATGCCGAACTAGGAGGCGATCGCCAATTAGCAGCGAAAGCATTTTTAGCAGCTGCCGAACGCTCTTTGCGCTTGTTTGCTTATGCAGAAGCATCGCAACTGGCACAGCGGGGAATAGGACAGTTGGGTGGCCTCGAAGATATGCGATCGCGGGTTCGCCTTCACATCGGATTGCTGAAGGTTTACGTTTTGGCAGGGGTGACAAAAGAGCAGGTGCCCCAATTGGAAAAGACGCTGAATCAATTGGCTGCTTCTGCAAGTACTCTGGGTTTGAAAGATTGTGAAGCGATCGCTCTAGAAACGTTGATCGCTCTCAACTACGATCGCGGCAATTTCTCTAACGTTTGTTTCCACTCGCTGCAAGCAGCCCAAAAAGGTCGATTTGCCAGTCCAGCTACCACTGCCCGGATGTTAGCTTACAGCGGTTGGTGTCTGGCAGAAATTGAGCGCGAGATGCAGCGTGCGGAAGCGCTGTTAATCGAAGCACAAACGCTGGCAGCGAGGATGGGATTAGAAATTAGCGATGTGAGTTGCGGTTTGGGATGCGTGCGCCGTCATCAAGCAGATTTCGACTCCGCGCGATCGCTTTTAACCCAAGCGTGGCGGATGACTCAAGTTGAGCAAGATCGGTGGCGGGAGTGTGCTTGTTTGACTTATCTGGTAATGGTTGAGTTGGAATCTGGCAATCCTGATGATGCGATCGCATTCTGTGAAGAATTGGCAACTGTCGCTGCCAAAATTGGTGGTGAAGGTAGCGAAGGTGCAACCGCTGTGGCTTTAGATGCTCTCGCTCGTTATATGATGGGACAGCAAGATCAACTTGAGCAATCAGTGTTAACTTTGCGTCAGCTTGATTGTCAGCGGATGCTTGCTTATATCCTTACCTTTGCAGCTGAAATTGATTTGGAAAGCTCGCGGGTTAAGTTAGCTATTACTCGCGCTCAAGCAGCTCTTGATGCTGCGCGGATTGTAGACCATCCGAGTCTAATTGCTCTAGCTTGGGTTATGCTGATTCGGGGGTTGTTGGCGGCGGGGGAATGCGATCGCGCGGCTGAGTTGCGGCACAATTTACAGTCGGAAATTGACAATTTTGTCTTGAGTACCCGCGCTCGTTCTGCTATTGAGGGATTGCTCGCTTTGAGTTAGAGGGAGAAAGTATGGTTCGTGTTTTGGTGGAAAAGATTTTTGAACCGCCAATTTCTCAAGAGAAGTGGAACCAAGATATTGCGATTGGTATTCCTTGTCATAACGCGCATAATGTACGTTGGATTCGGTCGATGATGTCGCGCGATCGCTCGAGGGCAATCTGCGAATTTGAAGCGCCAGATGCCGAGACTGTGCGTAAATCTTTTCGTAAAGTTGGCTTACCTTTTGCGCGGATTTGGACTGTGGATATTTTGGAGCCTCTTGTTATCAATGAAACAGGAGAAATCGGGACGCAGGGCTGGGAATTGGATAACCTCAATCGATAATCGATTAATGACCTCAAATCCGTTGGCATCGGAATTATTTATCTCTCTCTTTTCTTCCTCTGCGTTCTCTGCGTCTCTGCGGTTTTAATCATTAAAATCAAAACGGAAACAATATAAAAACGTGGAACAATCCTAAGATAATTGTTCCACGTTTAATCAACCAACATCGTATATTTGAATTGGTGTAGGAGCGGGTTTTACAGACAATTAAAGCGTTTCATGCACAATTTAGATCAACCCACCCCGACTTTATACGATAGGGATACTATTACGCTTCGATGATGAAGTCAGTAGCTGCTAGCACGAGGCTACTTGGAGTAGGAATAGTAGCAAACTGAGCGCCGGTACCAAAACCTGCTGCTGCCCCGTTTTGATTGAAGAACAAGTTATTAGTTTCAGCACTGTAAACAATCCGCGCGCCGCTAGTAGCTGCTACTGTATCGTTGGCAACAACTGCAAATTCAGAGGCGACGCTAAAACCATTACCCAAAGAACTTGCTAGACCAAACGTAGCCTTAGACAAAACAATTTTGTCTAAGTTCTGGGTAAACTGTTCAATCGTGTCTACACCGAAATTAGCCGCGCTAAAAGTACCGCCAGCGAAGACATATTGGTCGCTACCTGCTTGACCATTCAGCACATCATTACCTGCTTGACTGTTGATGCGATCGTTGCCAGCGCCACCGAGTAAGAGGTTATCGCCACTATTACCGTTAATAGTATTGTTAAGCTCATTACCCGTGCCGTTAATACTGGCAGTTCCGATCAAATCTAAGTTCTCAAGGTTGGCACCCAGGGTAAAGTTGACGGAAGATTGGACAGTATCGGTGCCAATTAACAGTTCGGTGACAATATCGCCAACGTTGTCAACAATGTAGACATCATTACCGAGTCCGCCTTGCATTGTGTCAGCGCCCGCGCCACCGTCAAGGGTATCGTTGCCGATGCCGCCGCCACCGTCGCCTTGCAGGAAGTCGTTGCCGATGCCACCGAAAACGCTATCGTTGCCAAAGGAACCGTCAAGGGTGTCATTGCCACTGCCACCGTCGATGGTGTCATTACCACCAATACCGTTGATGCTGTCATTGCCACCTAAACCGCTGAGCAAGTTGTTGCCGTTGCTACCCTGAATGTTGTTGTTTACCGCGTTACCCGTGCCGTCGATGCGAGATAAAGTTGGCGTATCTTGCAGGAACAGGTTTTCAAAGTTGTTACCCAAGGTAAAGCTGATAGAAGACAAAACCTCATCAACGCCAGCATTAGCGTTTTCTATAACAACGTCACCAGCGCTATCAACAACGTAACTGTCGTTGCCAAGTCCACCTTCAGTGTAGTAATTTACTCCTGAATTTAAGCGCAGCGCGCCATGAAAATTTGACTCAATCGTAGACAGCGAGAGCTTTTGAGCCGTTATCGTCGATCGCACCGGGGGCGATCGCATAATAGAACTTCCGCTCGTGCCACTTCCAGCGGTAACCACCCGGATCGAGCTGGGCGATCGCATCAGCGAAGCCCTCACCTAATTTTTTCTTGAGCCTGGATACCCAAGCGGTAGATTTCCCCAACCTCGCTGCTAGTGCTTTACCTGTCAGCCAGAAAGGAACATTATTCTGATCGACTGCGATATCTTCTGCCGATGGCGCGCCGCCGTTACAGAATTCCTGCACCAGCTGCTTAAACAGCAATTTCACCAACTTCGCAGCGCAGCGCGATCGCGCCAACCGAATCAGCGCGAATTTTAGCTGCTCTCGGATAGAGCCAGAGCGAGCGGCTTCGGTTTTCTTGTCGAGGCCAGCAACGATTGTTGCAGCCATCGGGTTACCCGATTCGAGCAACGCCTTTTTCACCGCGGCTAAAGTTTCTGGACCCGTGGACTTATCCGCTAAAATCGTCAGCAACCCGTGCATCAGTTCGTCGCGGTGATGCTTGTCAGTTTCCAGAAATTTCCGCAGTTGCTTACCGAACTTGTTCCGGAGGCTACCGGGCGAGTTCGTTTCGATCTGACCATGCACCAACCTCCAGAGCGCCATCCGGCAAGCACCCGAACCGCTGATAAATTCTCCTTGCTTCTGTCCAGAGCTTCTTTGGTTAGGAGCCATGCCTAACGCCGCGTGAAACTTGCGGCAAGAGATGTGAGCCTTGGTTGGGCGTCCCGATTTGGTTCCGCGGCGCTTAACTTTTATAATTGGTTGCCCATCGCTTCCCAGGAATCTTTCAAAAGGGAAAATCTGGCAAAGTAAGATAGCTTGAGTATCTAATCCAGCGCCAAACTGTCGAAACAGTTTAACGTACCTACCAAATTTTGGATTTTGGATTATCTCTTGCATCTTGCGCTCGATTTGGTAGCGCCTGACTTGCCAATCAATAATCGATTTAGCATAGGAAATTAATTGTTTGGAAAAGCCTTCGTTTTTGGCGCTGCCGATGGAAGAAGCCATTTTTTTTGCATACTTCGATGCAACCCCCAGGGGTACAACCGCTCCTGCAACCCAACTCCAAAACGGCGACGGCTTGCCATTTTTGGTAACGTCGGACTTTACATCATCCAGATTGGAGGCTTCGGTGTGAAGCTTTTGGCGCGCTCTATTTATTAGCTGGTTGAGTACTTTATTGCAGCTTTCTGCCTCTAAGTACAGATTTGATAGTTCCTGAATTAAGGGTTCCTTCGAGCGAATTAACTGCACCGATTCAGGATCTTGTAGCCATTTTTGAGCTAGAATTAACAAGACAACTGCGTCGTGTTCGTCGTCTTTGTCATTCCAGTTGCAAAGAGCAAGTCGCGAGGAATTTACTAGGTTATGGGGTACTAAATGTACCTCAACTCTTGCCTCTCTTAAGCTCGTCACCCAGCACCTAGAATAGGAGCCGGTCGGTTCCATAAAAATTATTAGTCTTCCTTCAGGAGGTTTATGGCTAACAATTTTTTGAACGCTTTCAGCATCGGGGGGTAGACAGAGAAACTCTGCCTCGTAGTCGAAGAAATCTTTAGGTCTGGAAATGGGTTCAGAAGCGTCCCATGCTACGAACATGGAACTATCTTTACCCACGTCTAACCCAGCAATTATTGTTTTAATCATACTCACAATTGAGAGCCTACGAATCCCCAAAGGCGCGATAGCCTAATTCAGTGTGAAGGGGATTGTGAGATGTCAAAATTGAAAAGCTTGTGAAGGCGGAAAAGCCGAAGCTTACTTCCATCGGAAAGCCCTTCGTTGCGGATTGTTGAACCCAGTCCGCGACCCCCCCTTGTTAAGGGGGAGTTTCGCTAGGGGGTTAATCTAGCTCGTCAGGCGGTTTCTAGGCGCTGTCGTATTAATTTAGCTGCTTTTTCGTATTCAAGGATAAGTGTCGCTGCTTTTTTGCCGCTGTAAGTAGACTCTTCCCCGTTCTCCCAAACGATGTCTACTTCCAATGCGGTATCGGTGGTTAAGATGTTTAAAGTCATGATTGCAGCCAAATTAATCCACTGATTGTCTATTTTCACTGGGAACATGCTAGGAACCTTTATAATGGACAAGTCAAAAGTTGAACGCTTGCGATCGCTTGGTCTTGCGAACGGGCGATCGCCTGCTAAAATCTCCACCGCGGCTTGGTAATGAGGATCGTTAGGGGTTGGCGGTTTAACGACCTGGAATTTTCGAGTAAATGGGTTGTAAACCAAGAGAAAAACCTTGTAATTAAAAGTTCCTTTGGGTCGGAGCGCCCAAAAACTTTCCTTGATTTTTTGCACAAGCCAACCTTCTCGCCCAAAGCGGGCGACGATATCGTCACCAATTGTTTGATTCATAGCGGAATTTTTCCCTCTCTAACTTTTGCCAAAAATTCCTTAAACTCTTGCTCTGATTCCGAACCTAAATTATCGAGCAAGCTGTGAATGATTGCCCTACCCAAAAGCAGAGCCTCGAACTGGTTGCAGTCGCACTTTCGGGCTAAATCTGAAATAAACTTGGTAGTTTCAGCACAAAAGTTACTGGTTGCTCTCAAAAGTTGTTCTTCGGTTGGTTGCATTAACACTCCATGCGATTGGGGAAGAAAGACTCGCGCAACGCTCACGCGAGTCTTGATGAAACGCCTTTTTACCTTGTTCAGAACTAGCTGGCTAAACATTAATAGCCGGTCATCACCTCCTTAGCAGACTTCCGAGGAAGCACAAACGTATTTGATTTGGACTTTTTGGATTTTCTGAACTGATTGTCCTCGCCAGCGTTCATGGGTATATCGTCGATGGCTCGACGTTTAAAATTACCCTCAAAGCGCGCGTAGAATCTATCGTTTGGAGCTTCAGCCGATAGTTGAACGACGTGGTTAACCGCTTGACAGCAGCGATCGAACATCGAGACCACTTCAGGCGAACATGCGTACTGATATCGCACTACGAGCCACATATTTTTCCTTTTAATGGTGAGGAAAGGGGTACGCGGGAGCTTATTGCGATACCCCAAAATTTGGAGAGATTGCGATAGAGGTATTAACTTTTAACGGCCTGAGCCGCGCATGGGTGGGTAGGTTCCTCCATATAAATGGGTAAATCGACGCATTCCAAAATCGGTTATTTGGTTGTGGTGGTTCCTCCGCTGGAGCAACAAGCTGTTTCCGCAGATGGCGGAAATTTTTCTTCCGGGTACGTCTCCCTTTGGGTATCTGCCTTTGCCTCTCGCCGGTCGGCAGCCCACCAGGTTGGGTGGGGGGAGCTTGTTTATCCATATGTATGTAGACTAAGATAGCTATTATATGGATAGAATTCAAGACATTATATGGATAAAATTGGAGGATAGTTTAGGTGCAAGCCAATGAAGGACAAGGTTCCCAATCGCAAGCAATCGCCAAGAACCAAAACGGCGAAGCACGGCGAAAAAAAGGTGAAGTTTCAGTTCATGCTGACAGAAGCAAGTTCGACCAGGTTGGACGAGATAGCACAGAAACTCGGAGTGAGCCGGTCCGAAGTGTTGGAACTAATGATCCGCCGGTTGACGCCCACCAACGAAAAATCCCTATTCGGCAAGTTCTTGGGAAAATCCTTAGCCGGGTCGATGAGCTAGAGGCGAAGCACCTGGCGTATGTAGAAAGTCATGAAAAGCGATTGGAACAACGGTTATCTGAAAGCAAAGTTAGTAAAGAGGAGGCGTTACAGCTTATAGCAGAAATCAGAGAGATGACTGCTTTACTGGATAAACAACTAAATGAAGAAGAGGAAGAGTAACCAGCGATCGCATAACACAAGCGATCGCTGGTTTCATTTTGTCTTACCCATTACCCATTACCCATTACTTATGAACGTACCCCCCGAAGATCGCCCCATCCTCGAACAGATGGCGATTGAATGCGAAAGTTTGAAGAACGAACCGCCAGTGCCGGTTTACTTGCCCAAACTGGCGGCACTGGCACTCGTTACCCAAATTCAGCTAGCGCTGCGCCACCCCGAAAATAAGGGATGGAATGCCGAGCAGGGAAAATCGATAGCGCGGGAATTGCAAGCGTTATTCAACAAAAATTCGGCTACCTATCAAATTTTAGAAAAAGGTTGGCACGAGGAATTCGACCGCACCCCAGCTAACGGTAAAACAGAAGTCCACAACGTTTACACCCTCTACGAGATGGATGAGGCTGGCAACCAACGTGAGGAGAAACTACTCAGCTTCTTTCGCCCCCAAGATTGGGGCAATCCGCAGCGCTGGCATTACCATTACTGCCGCATCGAAATCGATCGGTATATCAGCCACTGCCACGTGTGGCAGGAAGTTCGCCGCAGCTCGATTGAGGCGATGGGATTAATTGCCTCAACCTTGTTTGGGATTTTGATTCCGGGACACGAGAGGGAATTATGCGATCGCTCTCACCTAGCCGAGGATGATTTCTGGTTGCCCGAATGGGGCGAGATGCCGCCTTATTATTATGAGCAAGAAGAAGATTTTTAAAAACCCAGAACAGCTAACCCTGTTTAACGCCAATCTGTACGAACGGCAGAAGGGATGGATACTGAACAGGGCGCGTTAATAGCGCGGGAACTGCTCCGGTAAAAACCGCCAGCAAAATCGGAACGCTCACTTGAGAGTGGCGAGTTTAAAGAGTGGCGAGTTTAAATTTAAGCTGTTCCAGCAGATCCCGGCTCTCCCGGATATCTACTTGGGTTTCTTGAGCCGGGTTGTTTTTTTGAGAAATGAAAAGATACTTTAAATCCATTTCTAACCAGTAAATAGCTTGAGAAATTTCTTCCCGGCAAGCATTAGAGTTTTCTAAAACTTTTCTAGCATTCGCTCTGGCCATAAGTCGATCACTTATAATGAATTGTAAGCTGTTTAAGTCCTAATGCTAATAGCTTTCAACCGTTAGCTGCTGTTTTAACAAGTGATTGGTTTTCAAGGGGTTTCAGGGGTCGCAATCCTTGCTATTACTGGGATCTAAGTGCTTAATTGCTAACCGCCGGGAAGGAAGCTCAATAAGTAGACAACTTGAACTTTTAGGTAAAAATTCAAGTCAATCAAAACTGCTGGAAACCGCATCTGGTAAAGACCACATAAACTGCATATAGTTTCAAGCTACAATAGCAATTGATAAACAACGCAATGGGGCGGTAGAAACACAAGTGCCAAAACATAAGCGCCACGGGCAAGCATCAATTTTATCCGATCGGGATTTTCTAGATATAAAGAAAAATCTAAAAAATCCCAGGGATAGGCTAGTAATTGATATTTTAAATTACACAGGGGAGCGAATTGGGGCTGTATTGAAACTTCAAATTTGCGATGTTTTCTTGTCCCCATTAAAAGGAGAAACTAATGAAAGTATTACCTTTAGAGCAGCTACCCGCAAAGCCGATACTAAAGGCGTAAGGCGCACTCGTCAGCTGCCCGTGCATCCAGAATTGAAGCTGGCACTCAAGGGATATCAGCCTCACCTGGATTTAAACAGCCCTTGGTTATTTCCGGGCAAGGATAGGGCGAAGTCCTTGACGCCTCAAGCATTCGATTTGAATTTACGCCATGCACTAGCAGAGGCGAAATTGTCTCACAAGGGTATTTCTACCCATAGCTTTCGCCGCAGCTTGATTACCCGGTTACACGAACTAGGATTCGATATCCGACTTATTCAAGAAATCACGGGGCATCAAGACCTCAAAGCGTTACAGCGATACGTTGAAGTGTCACCCGAACGGGTGAAACACGCGATCGCATCGCTGTAACCCCACGCAATTGAACAACCATTCGATAACGAACAGATCATGAGCAAACACGATACTTGGGTAAGACTGCTACCGGGCAGCCCCTTAGAGAATTGCTTGCACCTCTTCCCCGATGGCATTCCGATGCGCGACCCGTTCGCCATGCAACACCAAAGGGGAAGCACGGGAGAAACGATCGCGATTTGGGTGATCGATTTGGGGCGGCTAGACCGGCGACAACTTACAGCGGTAGTAGAAGCGATCGCTTCCCAGTGTGACGCCGACCCTGGGGAAGTCGTCGCTGAAGCGGCAAGAAGAGGGGGATTTGCTTTAAATGGCGCGTGGATCGCATCGATGGAGTGCGGCGCAGAAGGGATGCAACGTACTAAAGAATTAGTCGATTTTTTAGAAACCGCATCGCAGCCGCCAAGCGTCAAAGCATTCAACGACTTCGTTAACGATCAAAAGCGGCGCTGGCTCGACGGTAACGAAGTTCCACCACCTTTGCCAACGAGTATCGAGGAAGTAGATCCTAGACTGGTAACGCCCGAACTAGAGATAGCATTGTTCCTGCGTAAGATCGAGACGATGTTGGGTGGCGGCTTGGGTAACAAGCATTCCGCGAGCGGCGAAGATGGCAAATAACGATTGCAGCAATAACTCGGTTCATCAGATGTCGCTATTTAATACCTCTCTGTACGAGCGACAAATAACAGAAGCGAGCATCGACTGCGACGGATGCGAGCCAAAAAGTTCTACCGTTGAACGAGATTCCGTGCAACGGGAGAACTTTTTAGATTTAGGACTGCGCGTAGGTGACACCTTTATCTTTAATACCGAACGTTCCCACAGACACGCTCAAATTGTTTATTCAGCACTCAACGGCGAGATAGCGACGATATCAGACTTAAATCCCGTGGGTCATCCCGGTCGAATCGAGGTTAGCTTCGCGAGCAGAAGGATATGGTTAAAACCCAAATACATTTCGCTTTACGGTTGGGTAAAAAGTTCTACCGTTGAACGAGATTCCGTGCAACGGGAGAACTTTCAATGGGTGGAGCAATACGCTGTCAAGCGTTACCTCTATTGGCGCTATTGTCACTTACGATGCGATGATGGCATTGAGCGAGTAGTGAAGTTACACATTCCGGGTGCTGGCAAATCGGTGCGAGAGGGGCGATCCCAATTGGTAAAAGAAGCGATCGCGCTGGGTAAATCTCCCCAAGAAATAGAACAATTAATCGCGAGTTGGTCAAGATAAGTGGGAAAGAAGGGGTATCAATCCCGGCGAGGTGTTGGGGAAGTAGACGCTTCGCCGCGGGACAAAGCTATATTTTTCAAAATTTGCGAATCGGATTACCTGCTACTTTGCGCGGCCGCAGCAGCGGAGAAATCTTCCAAAACAGAAATCTTAATCAAATTAATTAGAAAAAATCTCCGTAAATACGCTAAATATAATACCTAGTAATTCTAAAGAAACTTTTGCTAGAAAGCCTTTCAAGAGCTGGGTTTAATATATGACTTATTTTAAAGATTGCATAAAAAAATACACTTTCACACCGATACTCGCAATCGAGTTGGTAAAAGTGTAATTAGGGGGTAAAAAGATTATGCAGCAAACAACTCAAATAGAGACTTCAACATTTGATACCAAGATTCCAGAACACATTCCCGCATCGGGTGAGTTTCTGGCGCTACTAATTCCCTTGGCAGCACCAGCGATCGCCTATGCTGTTCGCGCTGTGGTGGGAGCGATCGCGCGTCGCCAAAAAGCAAGAATCGAAAATCAGACCGATAACAGAGAATACTTACAGCAACAAAATGAATTGTTGCTCCGAGAACTTTTGGATAAAAACTCAGAACCAAAAGCCTAAAGTAACGCTATCAACAATTATCTACTGTCAACTGTCAACCGTCAGCTATTAACTAGAATGACTCAAATGCTCTTACCAAATGGCGACACAGTGAGCGCCAACCAAAGAATCATCGAATCAATCCCGCTTACTTGGGGGGAAATGACGAAGGATTGCACTCGCGTTCCTCTTACCAACCAGATCGTTCAAAACATTTACATCATTACTAAGGAATTTGGGGAGATTCGCGACAAAGCGGGAAGTCCCTTGATAATTACCAGCGGCTATCGCCCACCAGCGGTAAACCGCGCTGTCGGTGGTGCAAGCCACAGTCAACACATTCAGGGTTTGGCGATTGACTTTAAACCCGCAGCCGGTGGCATTAGCTTAAACCAGTTGTGGGAAATAGTGCGAAGCGTTTCCAAAACTGGTGGCGTCGGTGACGGCAGGAAACGCGGCTTCATTCACCGCGATCGGCGCCCGAATCAGTCAGTAATTTACTTCGGCTATTAGACAGAGAAACCAACTTTTTAAACCTTAAAGCTGATAGGTGGAAAGGGTAAGGGTAGTTTCGGTGCAGGCATCCGTAAAGCTTTCATACGCGGCTTCAGTGAAGGCTCTAATTTTAGCATCTGAAATATTTTCAATTGCGCTTTCAATCGCTTCCGCAATTGTCCAAGCTTCGCTACCTTCCTTTCCCCAGGCTTCAATAACTTTTTCCCAGCTATCGGGAAGAACTCCTCTAATTTCTGGTCTTTGAGCTGCGGCCTTGATCCATTTCCTGGCATTTTTATATATTTCTAAAAATGCTATGGTACTAACTGCACGCATAGTGCCGTTAATTAAAGCATTCATCCTGGATATTAGCTCATCCTTAATATCTTCCTCGGTCGATAAAACCCGGATTACGTTAGCGGCGGCGCGCAAATTAAATCTAGCCAAGCCCACCCCGCCAGCTGTAGCGCCACCGCAGACCAAAGCACCGATACCATATCCCACAACCTCGCCAGCTAGAGTGTAAAGACTCGTAAGCGCGGCTTCCTGCTGCTGGCGAATCTGGCTATCGGTGATATTAAAATTGAAATTCCAAAGAAACTGCGTGCCCCTAACTACGTGTCTAATTACTGCGCCAACGGATAGAAGACTAATAGCAGCAGTAAGAGCGAGTTTAATTTTAGATAGTAAACTTAATCCGCCAATAAATGCGGCAACTTTAGCGCCAACAACAATTACCACGCCCAACGTAAGTACTCCGGCAACAGCACCCGCGGTGGCGCCAACGGGGTCATCTCTAAACCAGTTTTGAAAAAAGTTCCATGCTCTTTCAGCAAATCGGCGAAATGAACCAACAATTTCTCGCCCTGCCGAAAGTACTTTCTGTACCCACGGCTGCGAAAGTGCAGAATCAACAAAAGTGCTAACCCAGCTTGAATCCGCGTAGCCGCCAAAAATAGCGCTTGAGGTTTTAGAGCTAGCAATGATTACGGTAAAAGCGTTCATTATTACAAAAAAAGCGGAGATGTTAACAATGTATTATATAAGCAAGCGAGTATAGCAAAAACAAAGGCGAGCTAATGACATGGCGATTAAGACACCCGGATCTAACGGAACAGATCAAACCACAAGCATTGAAGCTGGCACAATTCATTTAATCAGATTAATTCAATCACTCGAAGCAGACCCGACGCGAAATCCCAGCGGAATAAACAATATCACCAGTAGCGTCAGTGAAGACAACAGATCGCTCTCCGCATCGATCAACCTTCCTTGCAATTTGACGATAAGCTCGGATCGAGCAACTTATCAAATACAATCGATAGATTATTTTACTCAGCCACAAGGACAAGCCTCAGCCTACACACCTGGCACAGACGGTACTTTTAGGGGTGCTACCATCCAACAAGCTTTGATCCAGCACATCATCGCGCAAAGAAACCTAGAGCTGGATTCTACCAAAAATCCCACAAACGCTAACTATATCGACTATCAGATTACCGCAGGAACAACCGCGAACAACAGCATTTTTAATGCAACGCTAACTGGGCTTCCGTTGGACACAACCAACAACAGCAACGGAACTCAAACCACTTCTGGAAAATCTTACCTTTTGTAATCTAAATTGGTAAATGTTTAATACTTTTTCAGTTTCTGAAGGATTTGATTTAGAAATCACACAGGCTCAGAACGGCACTAAGGTTTTATTGCTTGATATGGGAGTTTGGATGCAAAAATTGCAAGCTGAATTCCCAGGTTGCAAGCTCAAAATTAATGCAAAGCTTGAGCAACTAGATTTAACCTACTCGCTACCGGGCTTACCGGAAGCTCCTTTCCCTGCGCTGGGAGACTTGGATACTCGCGCCGAGCGATCGACAGCATTATTGCGGCAGTGGAGAGATTTCGCCTCGATCGGTTTGAGGCTTTTAGTCTCTCAGCAAGGAAGTTTTTGGCAAATCGCGGGAACGCTTCCATTACAAAATCATGGAGCGGAGAATTGGCAACCATTGGTTCAACCTTTTCTAACCACAACTGCCGAAGTTTTTTTGATGGGCGAGCGAGCGAAATTAGCGGTTGAAATAATCAATCTAGGAAGCGGTTTATTGAGGACAGGTGACCGGCTGACAATTAGAGGTGGGTTCCTCGCAGAGGTCACCGCTTGCGAACAACCTAAACAAACAATTGCGATACGACGCAATCTGGGATTTCATTTAGTCAATGGCGAACCGATACAAATTTTGACATGGAATCAGAATAGAAAATACCTTTACCTGTCGAATACAGGGAATTCAAACATTTATTTTATTTTTGGTTCCGTGAACGATTTGTTCACAAATGCGATTATAAGTAACGGAAGAGTAACTCAAACCAACGGACTGTTGTTAACGCCAGGGGGGACGGCAAATTTTACTAATTCTCAGTACATCGAAGCATCACCAGTGTCTGCCGTAGCGATTGGCAGCGGCGATGGCAGAATTGCTTTATTAGAGGGATCGTAATGGTTGGGCGAAGTATTCGTGCGATAAAAAGCGCACAGTCGAGAGTTGAAGAGAGCGTGGCAAGCTGGGCGCTTCAAAACATGGCTCCATCTATGGGTTTTATGCCTACTCAACTAACTTGGGAAGAGCCGCCTAGAGGGTACGTGCCGATTGATTTAGGGGATTCACCATTCCTTGTTCCTCCGCATCAAGGAACTGAATACCCAGATCCCTCAGACTATGGTTTAACGCCAAATTTCGCTTCTTTTGAAATAGAAGAAATTAGCATAAGCGAGTGCCACGTTTGTGTGACTTTTTCCTACGCAATTGGATTTGTACAATTTCCAAGTAGCACAGTCTGCTTTATCGCTCCTGATTGCAGGCGACCTGAGCCACACCCAGAAATACCGCTGACTTGTACGACCAACAAAGAGGTTTCTTGGGAAGAATTAGAAAACAGCAACACGTCTCAAGGAATACCTGCCCTTTGTCCCCCCGATGAACCGCCAGAGGGCGAGAGATTTGGTGAGCCAGGAGAAATCTTAATATTTGAGCTTTGGGAAACAGAAAATAGAAACGGAAAATCTAACGGACGGGTAAATCAAGAGCGGTGGCAAAGTGAGGATAATTTTAATCCGCCTCCACGATTGGTTGCTCAAAGAAGCTTTGTAGCCCCAGTTGTCGTTGCTTATCGCGGTGGCAACAGTTTTCAAAACTATAGCTATAGTGTCGTCAATGACTCGAATCCCAACCAGATAAATAGGTCGCGAATAAATAGTTACTCTAGAGGCAGTTATGCTAGCAATATTCCTTGGACTTGGAGCTTTATCAGCAGCACTTCTTCTAGGTCTTACAGCTATACTTTTGGAAGCGTAGGATTTAATACTTTTCGGGAAACTGAAAGCGATTCAGCAACCAGAGGATCGTCGGTTCTCTGGACTGTAGTCAAAAAAGAAAACGGGCAACAATTGTGGCCTCGACCCAACGAACTCGAACCATCTCCTAAACAACCTATGCCTAGATGCTGCGAGAATCCGACTAACGAGCGACTTTTAAGGATGATCCTTCAGCGAATTGGCAACCCTCGCCAAATAACTGTCCCAGTTCATGAAAAAACTCAAATACGGCAACCTTTTACTTTATTTCAGGCTCTCGAACTGTGGAGCGAGGCTCAGTCGGAGAATTCTGCGGATTTGTACAAAGTAATTGAACCGCGTGCTTTTGACGGGGCTTCATACCCCATGCGCCTCACTCACGCTGGCGCTAAAGGCGATAAGCCGATTCGGAATTACTTGCAAGCGTGGGAGGCTATTTTAAGGCAAATTGATAGGGCTGTAGGGCTGCTACCCTTTAAACTCAAAATCCAAGATACGAATGCCGCACAACAAGGTAATCAGTCTATAGAAATTCAGGTGCATTCTATTTCTGATGCGCTCAAACTGCTGGTAGAAAACATAATTGACATTGAAGGGGATGGTGATACAACTAACAACTTATTGGTGAGAATAGCGGCAACCCTAATCCAACAACACCAAGTTTTAGCTAAGGTAAACGCACAAACTAGAAATACCGAGGAATTTTTAGATTACAAAGTCAAACACAAGATTGAAAAAATCCCTGTTACCTTAAATCCATTGTTACCAGCGGAAGGACAAGGATTTGGGAACGCAACAAGCTTGGACAGAAACACCGAACAGTCAACAGAAAGCTTAATGCCGCACCTGTTGAAAAACACCGAGCTTCGCGTAAAGGTGACAGAAATTGATGAAAAAAGATTGCTTTCTGAGTGGCTCTATTCAATCGAAAAGTTCTCCGCAGCTTCAGCTGCAGGAAACACCATTCACTACAAAGGAAAAGAAACCCTCGAAAAATTAATTAATAGCTTGTTAGAAAATGACGAATTAAAAGAATTTTTAGAACGAAGAAACATTCGCAGGGCAGTGGGAGAAAGCGCGGATTTATCCAAATTTGAACAAGACGCAGAAAAAGGATATCCCTCGGTTGAAGGATTAGTGGAAAGCGATCCCAACAAGCCTTACGGAAAGCCGCAAAGCAAGCGCCCGAAATTCAAAAAAACTAGAAGGCGAAGGTAGTCGTTAACGCTATTATTAAAAGATGAACTCTTACATTCAGCGGGCAAAAAGAATTATCCGCTCTGTCGAAGAAGCGCGATCGGGGTACGAGGTGCTGGAAATCACACCTAGCCGCGCCAATTCCCAGCAGATTTATCAATTAGCTGGCAATCCCGATCTATTAGTTGCTAACGCGAGTCAGTTTCTCGCAACGACGCAATATTTAGGTGAAAGATTCGGGGAATGGGATTTTGAGAAATGGGATCAAGATTTTATCAATTGCTTTCCCAGGGTTGCGGCGCGCCCATTGGCATGGGGAAGCGTAGATAAACCTTGGGGAAGGCCAATCAATCAGCGCCCCAAGTTCGTCGAGCTGAATAACCCATTAGAAGATGGGTATAAGTTGGTAGCGTTTTACCCGGATAGAACCAACAACGAAGAGTGCTATCCAATTATGGGTAGCATCAACGATATCCTTAACCAAGCAATGCATATAATGCATTGGAAATGGCTATCAGCGGAGCTGGCGCACGTTGTGGGGCAACCCGTCACTGAATACATCAGCAGCAGCCCAATATTGGAGCTTTACTTTATATTTTATCTTTCAACTAAAAAGAAGCCGCCCTACAATAAAACTTACTTCAGCGATCGAGAGAAACTACATCAGTTTACAATTCACTATCCAGACCTGAGAAAATTTGAATATGCGAATCTTAGAAGCGTTTTAGGCGGTAACAACGGGTTAACCTGGGGACAGTGGAAAGCGAGTGCATGGATCGCAGACGATCTGGATAAATTCAAAAAAGGCAAGGCGGCGCATCAAATTTGGGCATCTGGCAACACAGAAGAAACAGCCAAAAGAAACTTGCAAAAATTGCTAAGCTTGACCTCTGCGAAAGTATTAAGAATAAATACAAGCCATACAGATTCAACTACGGTTTATCCGCCCAACGATCCGCAAATTCAGCAATGGAATTCTTATAAAGTCTATCCAAAGCAATTTACTATCTTTAATCCCAAGTTAGTTGCAGCAGGGGCTAAAGGGCAGCAGCGATCGCTCGCAGGCAAGCTCAACACTAAAAGGAATATGTTTACTCTCTACTCACCCCAAGAGCCGACGAACTGGAGCGCGAACTTAAGGGAGTTGATTCGCGAGCGGTAGCAACATCGGGAAAAACAGGTTAGGCCGCTGAAGGTCGGGTTGACCCCGATTGGGGCACTGGATCGAGTCCGACTGAGGAAATTTTATAGAAAAAATCCGAACCCTTAAGGGTTCGGAAATATAGCATTTGATCGCAGCGCAGCGGTAGCCATCAGAAGGTGGGCGAATGGTAGCATCAATGAAATGTTACTTAAGGTACACCTATGCCACGCAAGAAACAAAGATTTTCGCGGTTAAACAAATCCCTAAAAGATGCCAAAGGGGTTGTAGGGACTGATGGGCGACTTGCAAAGTACGTTGATTTCCTTACGGGCAAAACACGCTATAAAGTCAGCACTACGGCTACAGATGCGATTAAAGCCGCGGGCGGTCGGAGCGGAAGCTTCGGCGTAGCGCTAAGGCCATTCAACATCGAAACGCCCGCAGCGCCAGATACAACTTACTTTGCCTCTTTCACAAAATATTCAAAATCCGTTCTTGGGGCTTTAAACTTAGAATCAGAGTGCGGACACAGCACCATCTCAACTGATAAGACAATTGACGATTACACATATAATCCAGCAATCATTATTGCTCACATCCGAACCGCTACGGAATCGACAAGACCTACAAGCCAAATCACCGGAGATCCTTATACGCGCTTTGCCGGTAAAAGCGGGACGATTCCTTTTGGATGTAAAACCGCTTATGGGGAAAAAGAAGATGTTCGGAAAAAAGCAGTTATGGCGAAAGCCAAATCAGGTCAAAACCCAGCTTATACTGTTAGTTATCAACCAGAAGAATGGAATGCACCTAGAACGAGAATGCGTCCAGTGTAATGCTATCAACCTACGAACGAAGAAGAATTGGGAGCTGCTTCTACCCCTTAATTTATTTGGATTGCAGTTGGGATGAATGCTACGCCCAATTAGAGATCGCGAACAAAGTCGAAGCAGCTACTAAAAAAATGCTGGACGGTGATATCACCGCAGAAGAAATGCTGGAAATGATTGAAGGCTGCTTCGATATGGATCAATACCTCGATGAGGTCGAAGAGAACCTAGAGGCAGCGTCCAGCAGTCTAATTTTATTGTGGTAACTTTTTGTATGGAAATTCTTGATTTTAGCGAAGTTCCTGACGTTCCCCGCAAAAGCGTTTTAGTCAGCGTTCCATCGGGAGAAATATCAATCGAACAAGGCGCGGACGGCGCTTGGTTGCGGTTTGATTGCGATTGCACAGACGCTTTACCTTACTGCTTTGCTCAGTGCTGCGCGCTGCGCGGTACTTTGGTTTATGAAGAGGAAGCCGAAAAAAAAGGCATACCTGAATCAATTTTAGAAATTGATGAAGCGATTGATGAATATGTCATGAAGCGCGACAGCGATGGATTTTGTACCTGCCTCGATCGCCGTACCAGGCTTTGTGAAATCCACAATCGCAAGCCTAATACCTGCGCCAACTTTCATTGCACGAGGGGCGCTCATATGCGCGGGTGGAAACTCTCAAATGCAGTTTTTAGGCAGTCAATTGCTTAAAATAAAAATTCGCTGGGATCATGACTATATTTGCAGATGCTATTAATTGGGACATGCTGCTTAGAACTTCCCGGCAAGCAGTGCTTATAGGAGGACAAAGACCAGCGATAATCCCCCCTGTCAGCGCTACTACAAGCAGTAGGTTTGTAATTGTTAAAGTGGCTAGCGCCGAAGCTCGTCGTACCTGGCGGCTTGGTTGTTGGGCTTCGGTTAGAAACTTATTTGAAGCGAGTTTCGCTTCACAAATTTTAACAACGGGAACGGAACTGCAAAAATACCCTTGCAGTCTTTCTAAAGCAACTTTAATCGAAATTCCAGATTTCCAAAGCCCACCGTATTTGATATTTTTAGAGTTTCCTCGATGGCTGCAATCGGTTGATGTGGAAATCTGGTATTACAACCCCTAAGTAAATTTCTTGGTTTATCTCCTAAAAGGCTAAAAAATGGCAATTGTTAACGTTTCAACCGCATCAAGTATCGCAAGTGCCGGTACTTGTACGCAAAGCACCGCAGCAATTACTACTACAAGCTCAACGGCTTTGGCCGCAAATGCTAATAGAAAAAAAGTTCTGCTGCTCAATCCTCCAAGCTCGACAGCTACTGTATTCTTAAGCTTTACTTCTACAGCTACCGCTGCATCGGGTCTTCCGCTTGCACCTGGGCAAGGTTGGGCTGAGGAATCAAGCGTAGTGTACACAGGTATTTTTAGCGCTATTACCGCTACTGGATCAACAAACCTTTTATGTTTTGAATGGGCTTAAGCATGGGTATCGTTAGTTATGGTGTTGTTGCTTCTTCACCACCTACAAGTAGTGAAGGTTTAAAATCTAAAACTATACCTTATGCGTGGAATAGCCCTAATTTTGGCTACGAAATCAAACAAGATAGCATCAACTTCCCTCTATTTAGCGCTTTAACCAAAATTGTTTCAAATTTTCCCATTAGACTTCGACTGTACCAAAGCCTAGAGCAGCAGTCAGCAGATATCGATAGACCGCCTTGGATAAGCGCTCAAGTCCAGCCGCTAGTTGAAGTACTTATAGGTCAGGGAATGGAAAACAGTATAAATCTAAATCCAATTCCTTTAATAGTTGACGTTGGTCAAACACCAATAACAATAGAAAAATTGTTACCCGATGAAATCGCAATAAACCTGTTAATTTATTTGGTGGGATAATGCCAGTAAGTTTTACATCTGAAATCGTTAACGACACTTGGAACGCTGCTAAATACAGAGGAATTCTGAACGGTAAATTAATATCAATCGGTTTTAGGCAAGAAGCGACTTCGGGAGATGAAGCTGTTTTTTCTTGGGATGCGCCTTTAAGTGGATCGCCTAAAGATCGAGCTTTTTTGAAATACCTGATAGAACAGCCAAGCGCAGGAAACATTAAAATTCAATTGTGGCAAGGTGACGGAGCCAGTGGGCTAACTTTAGCTCCTAACACAACTGGCATTTCTACAGACGCAAACTTTAACAACGCCGTAAACATTAACTATTTAGCAGGCGAAAACTTTCCGATTAAATGGGTAACATTTCAATCACAAGAGATTGCAATGGTAGTTGCTGTTCGATCAGACAATAACGTTGGACTAATGTCAGCAGGGTTTCTTTGTCCCTCGATCAAACCAAATTGGTGGGGCAACGCTTGCCTTTACGCTTTTGCTCCGAGTGGGAATCAGGTTACCGGTTTTAGAGTTTTACCTGGAAATGGATTGTCGCCAAACCAACACGATCTTACTTTTAGTCAAGATTGGTTCCCAGGGAACATCAACCCAGGAGGGACTAGAGATTTATTAAAGCGATTAGTCCTGTGTTCGGCGACAGGTAATGGAGTTGTTGGACTCACTTCTTCAGATTTTGGGATTATTGCCGCAAATGGCCTAAATCCGCTGTCACAATTGACCATTGACGGTCAAACCTGGATAAATATCCGTGGGGGTGGCTGGTCTTTTGCCATGAGAATAGCATGATCGATATTTGGAGCGAACAAGAATTTGTTAACGAAAGCGCGATCGCAACACCGTTGTTACCATCTGACGAAACTCCCGCTAGCGTGTGGGACACGTGGGACTTTCGGGGGCTATTTAATCAGCCAGTAATTAGCACCCAGCAGCAGCAACCAAACAACCTACCCTTTCGCTACCCCGTGCCGTGGCAAGTCTACCCGCGGTAAGAACTACTGGGGATTCCATCGTGTCATTACCCGTTTGACCATTGAGGAAGTTGTTACCGCTATTACCAACAATGCGGTTGTTGAGGTTATTACCCGTACCGCTGGATGCACCCGTTAAAAGTTCTAGATTTTCTAAGTTAGCCCCCAAGGTGAAGCTGGCGGAAGACCGGACAGTATCTATACCAGCGTTGGCGCTTTCAAAGATATTGTCAAGAGCAAAGTTACCAATTTCAGGATTGAAATCAACGATATAAACATCGTCGCCACTTCCACCGAAGAGACTATCAACGCCACCAATCCCGCTGAGGGTATCATTGCCTTCTCCACCATACAGGGTGTCGTTTCCTGCGCCGCCATTAATATTATCGTTTCCAGAATCACCTAATATTAAGTCAGCACCGCCGTTACCGTTCATGGTGTCGTTGCCAGCATCGCCAAACATAAAGTCATTTTCTGCGCCACCATTAATCTGTTCGCTTGCAGAAGTACCGGGAAAAATTGCCATTTGAGTTGCTCCTTGATTCTGTTTCGTTGCTCTATGAAAACAAGCTATCAAGGCAGGCGTTCTGATATCGTTCCCAAAGCGTTCGCTAAACGTTTGTTGTTGCGTTCTCAGATTTCCTAACCGAAGTTAAAAGCTAAAACCTACAAATGCTTAAATATGCTTCACCCAGTCGGGTGATTTTTTGATTAATAGTAAAATCAATTACCTTTAATATCAAGTCCGATAGTAGAAACGTTACATGTATTAGAGACCTTATATCATGTCCTTAAGATTACCCCTAATCAGAAGCCGGGACACGGCGCGATTAACGTTATCTGTTTATCCGAGATACAGCGATTGTCGCTGTTATGAGGTACAGCATTACTGATACTGAGCAAGATGGCGAAGTCATTAGTTCTATCTCCCTCAGCTCCCTCAGCTCCCCCAGCTCCCCCAGCTCCCCCAGCTCCCCAGCTAGTGAGTGTACCTCATAACAGCGCAACCCGCTGTATCTCTGATGCCGTGTCCATTGTGTTGATAAACCTGTCCCCCGCGCAATGCATTCGCCGCGCCGCAAGTGTCGAGAGTCTCAGCCCTAAATATGACTATCTAACTAATGCACCACTGGTGCGGATACAACACCCATCGCTTCTAAGACAGCAGCTACGCGCAAAATTAGTGCTTCGTTGTAAGGTGCTGCAATTATTTGAACGCCCAAAGGTAGGGCATTCGGACGTTGAATTGGCACTGATATAATCGGCAATCCTATAAAAGATAATGGTTGGGTAAATAATCCCAAATTAGGACGGACGAGAATTTCTTCGCCATCCACGACTATTTTTTGCTGACCAATTGGCGTGGCTGGATAAGGCGTCGTGGGTGCGAGAATAATATCAACATTTTGGAAGACTTCGCGCACGCGATCGCGAAACCACTGTCTAAATCTTTGTGCTTGAATATACCAGTCTGCTGGAATTAACGCACCGGCAAGGAAGCGATCGCGCGTGGCAAAATCAAAGTCATCCGGACGCGATCGCAAGTCATCCAAATGCAAATTTGCTCCTTCCGCCGCTGTAATAATATAAGCCGCCGCCCGGGCGCGATGGGGTTCTGGTAAGGTAACGTATTCGGTAACATTTAAAGCGCGGGCAACTTGTTGCACAGCTTCTAAGGCTTCTGGATATGCATTTTTAGTGAAATAGTCTCCGGCAATTGCAATTCTCAGTCCTTCAATTCCTTGGGATAATTGAGGCAAACAAGGTTCCCGATTGCGCTTTGTGCAAACGGGATCTCTTTCATCTGTACCTTGCAAAATATCAAAAACAGTGGCAATATCGCGCACCGATCTACCAAATGGCCCGATACAATCAAAACTACTGGAAAATAACACAGTTCCCGCACGGGATAAGCGTCCGTAAGTTGGTTTTAAGCCAAAAATGCCGCACAAAGCAGCAGGGACGCGAATCGAACCGTTGGTATCCGAACCCAATGTTAATGGTACTAATCCTCCAGCCACAGCAGCAGCAGAACCTCCAGAAGAACCGCCTGCAATGCATGTTAAGTCGTGGGGATTATGGGTAGCGCCATAATGGGCATTTTCGGTGACAAAACCATAGGCGTATTCGTCCATATTCAGCGCGCCTACTAATACTGCACCCGCTTGTTTTAGTCGCACAATTGCGGTAGCATCGCTAATTGCTCTTGGTTTTTCGGCGTTAATTTTTGACCCGGCGAGAGTAGTAATTCCGCCGATATCGAATAAGTTTTTCACCGCGAAGGGGACGCCTGCGAGCGCGCCTGGGTTCTTTCCGGATGCGATCGCGAGATCTATCTTTTCGGCTTCTGCCATCGCTGTATCGGATAACACAGCGGTAAAGCAATTCAGCGCTTGATTTTTATCGGCAATCCGGGCTAAAGCAGCAGCAACAATCGCTTTGGCGGATACTTCATGCCCTTTTACAACTTCGGCTATTTGGGTAGCATCGGGATAAGCTTTGCTCATGGTTCAAAGATGGGGGCGGCTTCGATTTCTTCAGGTAGGGGGAATTCAGTCACGAGTTTTGCCACGGCGATAATGCGTTCCATGTTCTGGATTACACCAGGGCGATGTTCCTGGTCGAGGGGTAAGTCGATCAATAATGCCATTTGCTCGACGTATTCTGCTGGATTGAAGGATTTTTGTGACATAAGCGGGATCGAGGAGGCTACCTGTTGAAACATTACCATTTGATGGCAGTGCCATCAAAGGGCAATCTGGAGAGAAACATTTAATCACAATAAATCGGTTCGATCCCCCTAACCCCCCTTCGCAAGAGGGGGAGTGGATTCTTAGTCCCCCTTTTAAAGGGGGATTTAGGGGAATCTAAAATGCTTGACCTCATCACTAGCAACTTGAGTTATTAGTTACATCCAAATATGGAAAGGATACTTGAGCTTATCCCACTTAATTTTTTGGGCTAACTTGCAGAACTTATCGATAATGAAAGGTTCAGAGGAGCGATTGCGGAAGTTATATAGACAGGACTAAAGCTGCGTGTCACAATCGGTGGTTGGTGCGTGACGCTACAAGTCTGATTGCTACTATTAAATATTCTCGCGGCGTCACGCACCCGGAGAGAAAAATTTGTATAACAAGTGTGAAAATCCGTACTGGCGAGTTGAAGTTATCCCCCGTGTCAAGTAAAATGAACGGTTTTAAAATTTAAACAAAATACTCTCCCGTTCCTGGAATAGATGAGGCTGTTAAACCGAGGATATTAATTAGGAGGCTATGGGAATGAATCAATTTAAAACCGTTGCCTTATTAGGTTTGTTAAGTGCGCTACTGATTACTATTAGCTACTGGATCGTCGGCGGCACAGCGGGGATCGCGATCGGGATCGTCCTGGCGGCGGTGACGAATCTGGGGTCTTGGTATTTCTCAGATAAAATAGCACTCGCTGCTTATGGAGCGCAGCCGGTGAGTCCAAGCCAAGCGCCGGGATTGTACCAAATGGTGCAAAGATTGTGCGATCGCGCCAACCTCCCCATGCCCGCAGTTTACATCGTTCCCACTCCAGCCGCTAACGCCTTCGCCACAGGAAGAGATCCGGAACACGCAGCCGTTGCTGTCACCGAAGGCATTATGCAGATTTTGCCAGAGGACGAACTTGAGGCGGTAATTGCTCACGAACTGAGCCATATTTACAATCGAGATACGCTGACTCAAGCCGTTGCCGCTACCATCGCCGGGGCAATTTCATTTTTGGCACAAATGGCTAGTTACGGCATGTGGTTTAGCGGCGGAAGAGATCGAGAAGGAGGTGCCAATCCCATCGGATTGCTGTTGACTTTCATCCTCGCACCGATTGCCGCCACCGTGATTCAAATGGGAATCTCTCGCACGAGAGAGTTTGCTGCTGATGCTGGTGCTGCTAAACTCACTGGTAACCCGCGCGCCTTAGCCAGAGCGCTGCAACGTTTAGAAAGCGGTGCTAGGGAAATGCCAATCGAAGCAAACCCAGCATTTGAGCCGCTTTTGATTATCAATCCCTTCTCAGGCGAGTCTATTTTCAAATTGTTCTCTACTCATCCCTCCACAGAAGCACGCATTCAAGCATTGCTGAAGTTGGAGCAACAAATTTCTGGCTCTGGATATTAGTAAATTTTTAACTAGGAAGAAAAAACATGACAGAACCAACACCCAACACCGAAACTGCAATCGTAGAAGTAACCCCGCAAACAGACGCCCTGGTAGAAAAAGAAATGGCGGGGGAATCCGACGAACTCAAGCGGGAAACCAAAGCATTAATCGACGCGATTAAAAAGCGGGCGCAAGCAGAAGCCGGGGCAGCAACTGAAACGGCACAATCAGTTGGTACGATGACGCGGGATGCGTATCTGGATGCAGTGCGGAAAGCAAGGGAAACCCTGGAGCAAAACCAACTGTTATTCGAGCGCGATCGCATCGAATACTCGATGAAACTGATCCAGATGGAAGCCGAGAAAAACTGGGAATCGATCTTAAATGAAGTTAAAGATTGGGGCGATCGCTTAAGCGAAGCCGCCAAAGCCGCCTGGGAAAAGCTGACAGCACCGCGCGAGTAGGGGAGCTTTTTTGAGCGGGTGAGAAGTGTAGGGGCGGGTTTTACCAATAATCTCTCAGGAAAACAGACAATTTAACTAAACCCGCCCCGCTGGGTAAGCAAGAGAGATGATAGATTCAAATTCTCCTCTTCCCCCTCTGCACACCTGCATACCAGCCCAAATTTTTAGGGGTGCGGTACGCCGCGCCCCTTTTTGGTTATAAAAACAATGCCGATAATGTTAGATAATCAAAAGGTTTTGCTTTAGAATCCTAGATCCGACTCTCACTCTAGGGAGTCTATCCCACTACCGACTACCCAAATAGATTAGTTATGCGTACCCATTATTGCGGCACAGTCCGAAGCGAAGATATTGGAAAAACCGTCACCCTTTGCGGATGGGTGGATCGTCGCCGCGATCATGGGGGCGTGATTTTCTTGGATCTGCGCGATCGCGAAGGTATTGTCCAAATTGTCAGCGATCCGCAACGCACCCCCGATTCCTACGCCAAAGCCGAAAGTCTGCGTAACGAATACGTCGTCAAAGTTACCGGGCGCGTCACTCAACGTCCAGAAGAATCCCTCAATACCAAGCTACCGACGGGCGAGATCGAAATATACGCAGATCAAATCGAACTGCTGAATACAGTTCGCAAGCAATTGCCGTTCCAAGTAGCGACGGCGGAGACAGAAGCGGTGCGGGAAGACTTGCGGCTGAAGTATCGGTATTTGGATTTGCGACGCGATCGCATGAACTCCAACTTACAACTGCGTCACCAAGTCGTCAAAGCCATCCGCCGCTTCCTGGAAGACCAAAAAAACTTTATCGAAGTCGAAACCCCAATCCTCACCAAATCCACACCCGAAGGCGCCCGCGACTACCTCGTCCCCTCCCGCGTCAATCCCGGCGAGTGGTATGCATTACCACAATCGCCGCAATTATTCAAGCAATTGTTAATGGTTTCTGGATTAGACAGATACTATCAAATTGCCCGTTGCTTCCGCGACGAAGACTTGCGCGCCGACAGACAGCCAGAATTTACTCAACTGGACATGGAAATGAGTTTCATGTCTCAGGAAGAAGTGCTGGAACTCAATGAAGAATTAGTTAGTTATATCTTCAAACAAGTCAAAGGCATCGACATTCCTCGACCTTTCCCGCGCATCACTTATAAAGAAGCAATGGAAAGGTACGGCTGCGATAAACCGGATACGCGGTATGGATTAGAATTAGTCAACGTTTCCGACTTGTTGAAAGATTCTGGATTTAAGGTATTTTCCGGCGCGATTTCTTCCGGCGGAATTGTCAAAATTTTACCGATTCCTGGCGGTAACGATACTGTATCCAACGTGCGGATCAAATCAGGCGGCGACTTATTCAAAGAAGCCAGCGACGCCGGTGCAAAAGGACTCGCCTACATCCGCGTGCGCGAGAATGGCGAAATCGACACAATTGGTGCGATTAAAGACAACCTCAGCGAAGAACAAAAGCAAGAAATCCTCAAACGCACGGGTGCAACGGCAGGTCACTTATTACTATTTGGTGCAGGCGCAACTGATATGGTAAATAAAACCTTAGACCGCTTGCGTCAAGTTATCGCCCGCGAACAGGGATTAGTTGACCAAAATAAAATTAACTTACTTTGGGTAACCGATTTTCCCATGTTCGAGTGGAACGCCGAAGAAAAGCGCCTCGAAGCCTTGCACCACCCCTTTACCGCGCCCAATCCCGAAGACATCAACGACCTCAAAACCGCAAGAGCGCAAGCTTACGATTTGGTTTATAACGGCACAGAAGTCGGCGGAGGTAGCTTGCGGATTTACCAGCGAGAAATTCAAGAGCAAGTCTTTGAAGCGATTGGATTATCTCAAGAGCAAGCTTACAGCAAATTCGGCTTTTTGTTAGAAGCATTTGAATACGGAACCCCACCCCACGGCGGCATTGCCTACGGCTTAGATCGACTGGTAATGTTATTAGCTGGAGAAGAATCAATTCGGGATGTAATTGCATTTCCGAAGACGCAGCAAGCCAGGTGTTTGTTAACCAATGCACCTTCCTCTGTCGATGCAAAACAAATGAAAGAATTGCATGTAGCATCGACATATAAACCTAAGTCAGCTAATGGCGTGTAAGGGCGAAGCATTTGCGTAGAAATATTTCAGCTTTACCGATAAAATAACAGCGCAAATGCTTCGCCCCTACTAATGGCGTGTGAGGGGTTGGAGAAAATGCGATCGCATGAAACTCAGAATCTTTCACCCGCCCTAACCCTTATTCATTAAATTAAAAGCTATAGCTCGCAAAGGCGAGCTGCGTTTGTATAGCCGCCCTTTAGGGTGTCGGCGTAGATTAATCCCACCAGGCGCGCAAATAGTGAGACTGAACGTCAATTTCATCGGGTTCTCCGACAAACTCATAAAACTCTACAAGCATCTGATAGGGGTAATTTCCTCGATAAATAATACCTTCAATGCTGACGCGATAATCGTCGCGAAAAGGACTTATAGCGTAACCTTCAAATGCAAATTGAAATCCCTTGCTAGCTTGTGCTTGAGCAAATTCTAAAAATGCTTGAATCGTTGGTGAATTATTTTGTTGTGCTGCTGGATTGGCAAATCCTTGCTCTATTATTTGCTGCAATTGAGCCAAACTCAATTGATAAAAAGGCTTGATATCGTTTATATCCTCGTCCCATTCCACCGAATTACCAAAAATAATCAGATCTCTGGTTTGATAATCGGTGTTGTAAGTAAAGGTAGGGTGAAAATATGGACGGATCGGTGAATAATTCCCATTAATTTTGATATCTTCGGGAGAAATTCCCTGATTTAAAAAATAAAGCCGCAGTGCTTCCATTCTGTCTAAAGTAGAATTCTGCAAGCATTCAGATAAGTTGGGGCAATTATAAATCACCCCAGTCATTGTTTTACAATCGAGTTGCATTGGGCAAAACATTGTTTTTTTACCCTCCAATAATGTCTTTAGATGGTTATAACCGTTTTCCATTGGGCGCAATACAGTTAACTGTAGGGGCACGGCGTGGGAAAACCTTGGCGTTATCGGCAAAGTTGATTGATGCCGCCCCCCTACTACGTTCAACCCAACCTACTAACAAATGTTTAAACACTATCGCTGACGCTGCTAAAATTAAACGCTTTTACTCTTACTCCCGGTACGACGCTACTACTATATCGTTCTACAGTACTCAGCTGATCAATATCTCGCATCATTTCGGGTAGTTTTTGGTTAAAGCGTAAGTTTTTAATCGGGTAAGCAATTTTACCATCTTCAATCCAAAATGTGCCGTCCCGCGTCATACCTGTAATTTCCAATGTTTTGGGATTGACGTAATTTGTGTACCAAACTCGATTAACTAAAATTCCCCGCTCTGTTTGGGCAATTAAATCGGTTAAACTTTGGTTTGAACCGTTCATGACAATCGGAGCAAAGTATCCCGTTGGCGATTTTCCTTGTTTTTGCGCCCAGTAGCGACTGTAGGATAAAATATTAGGAATACCGTCTTTGACGATCTCCAAATAGTTATTGCTTAATCCATCCCCAAAGCAAGGACTTGTTTGCAGTAAAGGATGCGCCGGATCGCGATTGACTTGCACGAGGGGACTAAACATTGCTTCGCCTAAACGATTTCCCACTCCGTCGTTACGAGACATGAAGGAACGACCTTCATCGGCGGCGCGTGCATCTAAATTCCAAATTAGCCAACCGAGTAATTCTGCAAATGCGGCGCTATTAAAAATGACTGGATAAATCCCTGGTTTGATGTCGCGGGGATTCCGTGCGGCGAAGGCACGGTCTATCAGTTCTTCTGCTATTAATTCTACTGGTAATTGGTCGATTCCCCAGGCGGTTCGTTCGCTCCAACTGGAACCGTTTTCGACGCGAATTGTTAAACCGAAATTCGCTTCTGTGGTTCGATTATAAGCTCTCAATCCTTGGGAATTACCTATGACAAATATTCCTGCTTCTGTGCTGAGCGTACCGGAAGCTTCGACGCCTGCTTTGGCGCTAGCGTGACAGACGCGCTGAATTATTTCTCCTCGTTTTAAGGGGGAACAGGTGGCGGTAGGAAGATCGAAGGCGGGGGTACGTTGTTCGTAGGTTTGAGGGTCGAGTAACGGCACCCATTCGGGATCTTCTGGGGCTATTTTAGCCAGTTCTTGGGAGCGTTGGATGGTTTGCGCGATCGCATCGGTATCCAATTCGGTTGTAGAAGCGGAAGCGCTGCGCCTACCAAAGTAACTGGTGACGGTGAGGTTAAATTGGGTGCGGGTTATATTTTGAGTAATCTGGTTTTCTGAGTAGCGACTGAGGGATTCTTCGCCGCTACTCAAGCTGACAAATACGCCTTCAGCAGAAGATTTTTTAATTGCGTCTTCTACTATAGCGATCGCTCGATCTTGTTGTAATATTGTCGGTTCTTTGGCTAATGTCATTTGAGTCTTTTGGAGTTTAAACGAACCACAGAGGACGCAGAGGACGCAGAGGGAAGAAACTAGAAAGAGATGGTAGATTAGATGAAGTTTTCTGCTTCACTAAATCTGAAATCTAACATCTCAAATCTGAAATTCTTTATGATGCGCTGCCTATTTGGATGTTGCGGATGCGGGCGGGGACGCAGGCGTGGGTCATTTGTGCGATTTGCATTGGTTCTCCTTTTCCGCACATATTGGTTCCGTATTTTTGCAGTTCGCTGGCAGATCCAATTGCATCGACGCTGTTCCAAAAGTCGGTGGTCATTGAGTGATAGGTGACGTCTTTTAGCATTCCGACTATTTTGCCTTTTTTTACTTGCCAAAAGGCATCGCCGCCAAATTGGAAATTGCGCCGCTGTTGATCTATGGAAAAACTTCCCGTACCGTCGATTAATATTCCTTCTTCGGTGTCGGCGATCATTTCTTCTAAGGTGGCGGTGTGGGAATCTCCTTCTTTTCCTGGTTCTAATCCTAAGTTGGGTATGCGTACCATTGGCGTGCTTGACCAACTATCGGCGTAAGCGCATCCGTTGCTGCTGGGTCGTCCGAGGCGGTATGCGGTTTCGCGGTCGGTGAGATAATCTACTAAGATGCCGTCTTTGACGACGTACCAAGTTTGGGCGGGGACGCCTTCGTCGTCGTAGGCGACGGTACTGCGTCCGCCTGGTTGGGTGCGATCGCATTTAAAATTAATCCAAGGTGCGCCATATTGCAGTTTGTTCAATTTCTCGGTTGTGGCAAAACTGGTTCCGGCAAAGTTGGATTCATATCCGTATACTCGGTCTAATTCTGTCGGATGTCCGACAGATTCGTGGATGGTTAGCCACAGGTTTGTGGGTTTTAAAATTAAGGTGGTTTTGATTCCGGATGGCGCTTCTTCTGCGTTTACTTTTTCGATTGCTTCTCTTGCAACTCTGTCTATTTGCGCCAATAAATCCCCTGGATTAATATTTTCGTAGCCTAGATTTAATGGGGGACGTTCGTAGTTGCGAGTTTGGGCGTCGCCGTTGGCGATCGCGGTGCAGCCAAATCCGGGTAAGCTGCGATATATTGTTTGGTTAATTACCGAACCGACTGTGGAGGCAAATAGTTTATCTTCGCGGGTAAATTGCAGGTAAGAGTAAGCTTTTTTTATCCCTTTATTGCCATAACTGAGCAAGCGATCGTTGATATTTAATAGTAATTCGGCTTTTTCTGTAATGGGGATGGTAAAGGGGTCAATTTCGATCGGGGTGATGTAGCTATCTTGATAAGCGTCTACTGGTACTAACTGTACTTTTTTCTGCTGGGTGAGGCGACTTGCTTTGGCAATTTCTACTGCTAAAGCAACGATGCGTTCAACTTCGACAGGGGTTTTATGAGGACTGGCAGCGAATCCCCACGCGCCGTCTAGCAATACTCTAACGGCAAAACCAGAACTGACTTTATCTGATAAGTTGGATAGCGAGCGATCGCGCGCTGTTAAATTTTGTGTATGATACGTGCAAATTCTCACATCTCCGTATTCGCATCCAGCTTTCTCTATCAGAGCGATCGCTAGCGCGGCTAAGTCTGTTGCGGTTCTTGCAGGAGCTTGTACCATAATCAATTCTACGCCACTAAGTGCATGTATTATAGCAGTTTACAGTTGATAGTTGATAGTTGATAGTTGATAGTTGATAGTTGATAGTTGATAGTTACGCTAAGAAACCGGGTTTCTGTCAAAAATCGTTTATGAGACGAAAGATCCGAGAATAAACCCGGTTTCTGTCAAAAATCGTTTATGAGACGAAAGATCCGAGAATAAACCCGGTTTCTGTCAAAAATTGTTTATGACACGAAAGATCCGAGAAGAAACCGGGTTTCTCAGATAGGATTGTGCGCGAGGCGGATTAATTTTTCCTTTTTCTCAAAGGGGGAGGGTTTAAACCGATTTTTTCTGCTCAGGTCGTTACTCATAAGTTTTTTGTTTTATTCTATACCAACTAGCGAGTTGAGCCGGTGGAATTCCTAGAAAGTAGCCGAGAATAATTAATTGGTTAATTAAAGTTGTTTTTAATACGCCTAGTTTCTCCCATCTGCGTCCTGATGTTAGCACGGGAGCGGGTACAATCTCTATTTTACCTAAAGGTTGGAGGCGACGAACTAATTCAAAGTCTTCCATAATTGGTATGTCGCGAAAACCACTGATTTGTCCAAATACTGATGCTTTTAAGAAAATTGCTTGGTCGCCATAAGGCATTTGTAAGTAGCGCGATCGCAAATTTACCATTTTCTCTATTAGGCGTAGGGAAGGCATGTCGCTATCAATCTTTAATTCAAAGGCAGCGGCGATGGTTTTTGGGATTTGTAAGCTTTGGCGAACGCTGGTATCGAAGTTATTTGGTAAGCGGGTATCTGCGTGCAGAAATAGCAAAATATCCCCCGTTGCAGCAGCTGCACCCTTGTTCATTTGCGTTGCCCGCCCAGGGGGTGAAGATAGTACTTTTATGCCGCAGGATTGTGCGATCGCAACGGTTTCGTCCTCGCTTCCCCCATCTACAAGGATAATTTCTATATTTGAGGCGTTTTCAATGCTGGCTAAGGTTTTGTTAATTGTGCTGGCTTCATTTAAAACCGGAATAATAATCGAAATCTTTTCTTTTAGCATTTTCAATAATTTGGTGCTAATTGCTAGTTGCTAATTTTTTTACCCCCATTACCAATTACCAATTATCAATTACCAATTACCTAATTTTGCCAAATCTTCCGGACGATCGATATCGGAAAGTAGGCTTAAATAAGCAACAGCTAATTTTAAATTATTGGCAATTTCTACTGTTTTTTGCAATACTTCAGATGTTCCCCAATTAATTCCTACAAAAAGTTCGGGAATTAATCTACGCAAGCCTATTAGATAATAACCCCCATCGGTTGCTGGGCCAAGTATTAAATCGTTTTGCTCAAGCTTTTGCAATGCTTCTGCGATTAACTCTGCGTTGAGGCTGGGGCAATCCGTACCGATAATAATAGCAGAATTAATGCCGCTGCTGAAAGCATTTGAAAATGCTTGTGCCATCCTCGAACCTAGATCCCCTTCTCCCTGGGGGTGATAAATTAGATCTGCGCCTAGCCAGTTTTGGAAAGATATGCGATCGCGCAGCTTGCCGTCAGGCGTATCGCTTCCTGTAAAATACACTTCTATTGAGACAAAAGAGCCAGGTTGTAGTTGTCTTACCTGGCTAATTGTATATTCGGTCATCTGGCGATGCAAGTCGGCAGCACCTTCAGCACCCAAAACTGGAATTAGTCGCGTTTTGGCTTTTCCTGGTTCTGGATAGCGGGTAAAAACAATCAGGCGTTTTCTACTCATAGTATTGATTTTAGATCGGGACTTACGCAGCAACTCCATATATGATGGTGACGGTGCGTTACACTACGTTAACGCACCCTACGTTTAGAATCTTTTAGATTGGTGTTTCTATCCTCACATCTTGCACCATTCTCAACAAGCCTTGAAAAACCGGGGTTCTTTAGGAAAATTCAGGCTTTCAAGTTTAGCTATTCGCAAGAACCCCGGTTTTTAGCCCTGGTGCAAGATGTGAGTATCCCAATCTAAAATCTAAAATCTAAAATCTGCAATTCTTCAAGCGCTCATTTCTAACATGCGTTGAATTGGTTTAAGCGCTGCTGCTTGCATATCTTCTGGTAAACTAATCTCTGGAGCGCGATTTTTCATGGCAAAATAAAGCTTTTCCAAGGTATTTAACCGCATGTACGGGCACTCGTTACAAGCACAACTATTCGTCGGGGGTGCGGGAATGAACCGTTTGTGAGGTTCCCGTTTTTCCATTTGGTGAATAATACCAGGTTCGGTCGCCACAATAAAAGCTTGACTCGCACTCGCTTGAACGTACTTTAACAAAGCAGCCGTGGAACCGATGTAATCAGCGTGACGCAATACAGGGGGTTCGCATTCTGGATGTGCAATTATTTCCGCTTCCGGGTGTGCGATTTTTAACTGGACAATCTTCTTCTCGGAGAAGTTTTCATGTACAATGCAAGCTCCCTGCCACAGTACCATGTCGCGTCCTGTTTGTTCTATTACATACCGTCCCAAATTTCGATCTGGGCCAAAAATAATTGGTTGATTTTCTGGTATCTGGCGAACAATTTTGACGGCGTTGGAACTGGTACAGATAATATCGCTCATCGCTTTCACCGCAGCCGAGCAATTGATATAGGAGATTACCAGATGATTGGGGTGCGCGGCTTTAAATGCGGCAAATTCGTCGGCAGGACAAGTATCTGCGAGGGAACAACCCGCGTTTAAATCTGGTAAAAGTACCAGTTTATCCGGGTTGAGGATTTTGGCGGTTTCCGCCATAAAGTGAACGCCTGCAAAGACAATGACATCGGCATCGGTGCTGGCAGCTTTGCGCGAAAGCTCTAAAGAATCGCCGATAAAGTCTGCAATATCCTGAATATCTGGGTCTTGGTAATAGTGAGCCAAGATTACGGCGTTTAGCTTTTTCTTGAGCTGCTGGATCGCCTCAAATAGGTCGTAGGGTAGGTCGGGGGTATGGGTGAGGTGTGGCGCTTGAAGTGCGGTCGTAAACACAAGCTTTGAGTTGTTGGATTTCAGAAGGTGTTAAGGCAATTATAGTACTTTTTACCAAAACTGAGGCAACAAGGGGGAAAGTTGCGGGGTGGGTGTGGCAAAATCCAGCAGTACGGTTTGCGAACCTGCCCGTATCGCCTGATGGGAATATCTGAAACGTTTTTGATTTCTCGCTAAAGATTGATTTAATTTGGGCTGTAACTCGTTAGTTTAATAAAAAAGATTGTTTAGCTAAGAACTAAAACTATGGATGCCCAAATGCAATACTCCCAAGTCGATACTACCTCTGAAGAAAGATTGTTAGAGTCATCTGAATCAGAAACTGTTGCTCTACTACCTCCGGCAACTCAATCGCGAGCTAGCTATCAATGGGAGCGTATCAGCCAGCAAATCAAAGATTTTTTAGCCCAACTTCCCGATTATTTGGGTAGATTCTTCCAGCAAAACCAACGCCCGATTACCAATATTGGTTTAATTTTGGCAGCGATCGTCGCCCTGCGGCTAATTATAGGCGTTCTGGACGCGCTTAACGATATACCGCTATTAGGTTCTACCTTTGAACTCATCGGTATTTGTTACTCCGGTTGGTTTGTTTACCGCTATTTACTCACTGCTCAAAGTCGCCAAGAGATGGCAAAACAGTTTGAAAATTTGAAGCAACAAGTAGTTGGATAACTCACATCTTGCACCATTATCAACAAGCCTTCAAAAACCGGGTTTCTTAACGACAAATCTAGACTTTCAAGCTGAGCTATTTGCAAGAAACCCGGTTTTTAGTCAAGGTGCAAGATGTGAGATAACCAACTCATTCCCTCGGTTGATGTTTGCCCTAGCTTCAGAAACCCGGTTTGGCAAAAAACCGGGTTTCTTGTATCGATTAAAACTGCTGGTCAAATAACTCGGTCTATGACTACATTTAAAAGAGACTGGCAAGGGAGAAAATATGACCGAGGGGAACGATCAAAAGCAAGTGATTAAAATAGCTGTTGTCGGTGACGTTCACGACCAGTGGGAAGAAGAAGATGCTCGCGCACTGGAACATCTGGGTGTAGACTTGGTGCTGTTTGTGGGAGATTTTGGCAACGAGTCGGTGGAAGTGGTGAGAGCGATCGCTTCTCTAAATATCCCCAAAGCAGTGGTTTTCGGCAACCACGACGCCTGGTACACCGCCACGGAATGGGGCAGGAAAAAATGTCCCTACGATCGCCGCCAGGAAGACAGGGTGCAGGAACAACTCGATCTGATGCACGAGGCGGATGTTGGTTATGGCAAGTTGGACTTTCCCCAATTAAATTTAACCGTTGTCGGGGGTCGTCCTTTTAGCTGGGGTGGCCCGGAATGGAAATACAATCAGTTTTATCAAGAACGATTTGGCGTATCGAGTTTAGAAAAATCAACGGAGCGCATCCTAGCAGCAGCAGAAAGCGCAGCGCATGAGAATTTGATTTTTTTGGGTCACAACGGCCCTTTGGGGCTAGGATCGCGTCCTGAAGACCCTTGCGGCAAAGATTGGGAACCAATAGGAGGGGATTTCGGCGATCCGGATTTGGCGGAGGCGATCGCTCAAACCAAACAAATCGGGAAATGGGTTCCCTTTGTAACGTTTGGACACATGCACCACCACCTGCGCCATACTAAAAAGCATCTGCGGACGGCAGTTCGTACCAGTCCCGATGGTACGGTTTACTTAAATGCTGCCAGCGTCCCGCGCATCGTTAAGCATGGTGGCGAGATCCGGCGTAATTTTTCCCTCGTATTGCTAGAAGACGGGATTGTGACAGAGGCGTCCCTGCTGTGGGTGGGAGAAAATAGTGAAGTCGCCTCCGAACAAATTCTATACCGCCGCTCAGAGGCAGAAATTATGCAACCTGCTTTGAGTTAGTAGTTAAAAGTATCCCTACCATTGATATGATGGAAGATACGCCCGGAGAGGTGGCAGAGTGGTCGATTGCGCTCGGCTTGAAACCGAGTGAACCGAAAGGTTCCGTGAGTTCGAATCTCACCCTCTCCGTTTCACAAACAACGTGCCTCACTCGATTTCAATCGACGGTTTCCCCACAGTTGATCCTGGAGGATTCCGGGAAGCGATCGCTCAGACTCCCCCTCCACTCAAACAACCCAAGTTGCTGAGGGTTCCCAGGCTCACCCACCAACGCAGGTGATTTCCCCTGTCTTGCGACGGGTTCCTTGGGCGTACTTTTACCCTGTTTCCGAAGGACTTCCGGTACAGCGTCTAAATTAATTCCCAGTTCATCTAAACCGCGATGAAGAATAACTTTAGCAGCATCAACGTCTGCATCAGCGTGATGTCCGCATTCTTCACAGATGAACTTTTCCCGATCTCGGTTTGTAGGGCTGACATAGCCGCACTCGCTACACTCTTGAGAGCTAAACTTAGGGTTCACTTCATGCACCAGAATGCCTGCCCTTTCAGACAAAATTTTGACTTTCTGTTTGAGGGAACCCCAAGCGGCGTCTGCGATCGCTTTATTCAGCCCTGATTTAGCAGACTGATTGTTGTGCAGATACTTGCCGCTCTCATCCTGTTTGGGTTTGCAGCGTGCCATCATAGCCTGAATGTTGAGATCTTCAAACACAATCAGGTCGAATTGCTTGACTAAGTTACGAGCTATTTTCCATTGGTAATCCTCTCGTTGATTGGTAACTTTCTGTTCTAGTTTCCCTATTCGCTGATAGGTTTTTCGTCTGCGATGGGAACCTAAAACTTTGCGACTGGCAGCACGGTTAAGTCTTGTTCGCTTGCGCTCCATCAGCTTGTAAAACCGAGGATTTTCAATCCTCTCTCCCGTGCTTAAAGACATCAGCTTCTTGATGCCAAAATCTACTCCGATTGCTGTTCTTACTTGCTGGATTATAGGATTATTTGGAACGGCATCATCCTGCAACCGAACCGAGAGGTAAAAGCCATCTGCTTTCTTTCGCACGGTAACAGAACGAATGCTAAAGCCATCTGGAAACGGGCGGGATTTAAAGAAAGATATCCAACCAATCCCAGGTACTCTGACTTTATTCCCTTTGAAGCTAACATCTCGTGGCGGGTAGGTAAAAGAGCGAAATTTACCCCGTCGTTTGGTTTTTGGATATTTGCCCAATCCTTGGAAAAAACGCCGAAATGCAGCATCAACTTGCTTCAGCATTTGTTGCATCACATGATGATAAATTTCCCCATACCAATGTCGTTCTTTTTTGAGGTCTACCAAGTTGGCGTCTTGTTGAGCCAGTGGACTGCGTTTATTGCCCTTTTCCGTCCAGGGATAACCGTATAAAGCACCTTTGCTGACTGAGCAAGCGAGGGGGCAACATTCGGCTTGAGTTTCAATCAAACAATAGTTGCCCAATACAGGCGCTCTTGCTTGATTGTAAGCTTCTGTTCGTTCCCTGACTCTAAAGTTGTACTGCAAGCGAAGTAAATGAAGCCAGCGCTCCATTTTATTAGCCTGTTTGGGCGACGGCTTCAGCTTGTAAACGTATCCGAGTAACATAATTAAAGTGAGCGATCGCTCAGCAGTTAACCCAGAGATATTTTACTTCTATTGCTTTGGGTAGGCTTGCCTCAAAAGCAATAGAGGCGAGCTGCTGATATCTGACCCCTTCATGTTCAATTGCGTTTCCAAGCATGGGGACGCAACCCTTCTACAAAAATACCCCCATTCGCTTGGTGAATAGGGGACTCGCGAATCGGTTCAGTTTTCGGAACTATTTACAGCAAGCCAAATAATAATTTGCCATCCTGTAATGTTCCGTCAGGCATAATAGTATTGTTCAAAATGACATCGGTCAAGTTTGCTCCCCAGAGATTGGCGCCGAATAGATTTGCTTCCGATAAGTCTGCACCGCACAAATTTGCGCCCCTCAGATCGGCACCCGAAAAGTTAGCTTGAGTTAGGTTAGCTTCTACTAATCTTGCTCCACCTAAATTAGCTCTCATTAAATTAGCTCTCACAAAATTAGCACCTATCAGCGATGCTTCAGCCAAGTTACTTTGACTCAAATCTGCTTCGCTCAAATCTGCTTCGCATAGGGAAGCTGCAAATAAGTTGGCTCGACCTAATTTTACTTTCCACATGAAAGCGCCGCACAGGTTGGTTTTGGTTAAATCTGCGTCCGCTAGGTTGGCTTCAAAAAAGTTGGCTTCGCGACAGTCTGCTTCGCGCAAATTGGCGGCGACTAGGTTGGCTCCGCTGAAGTTTGACTCGCTGAGGAGGAGGCCGCTAAGATTTGAATTAGCCAGATTAGTGCCGATTAAATTAATACCTTTTAAATAAAGCGATCGCAAATCCATTCCACTCAAGTCTGTCCCACTAAAATCGCTCCACTTCAGCAACTTTTCGGTAATTTTTTGATCGACATGGCTGGTTTCTAAGACAAAGTTTTGCTGCAACATTTCCACTTAACTCACGGGCTATTTTTACTCGTCATACTTACTCAGATAGCCTGACAATTTATCCGAGTATAATTACTTAGCACGAAGCACAATTTTTTCGCACTTGGATCGCGATCGCTCTGATTAATGTTTCTGGAATGATGGGTTTAGTCAGGTAACTATCTGCGACCACTTCTAGTTTTTTTAGTAGGTCAATATTAACCGGATCGCCGGTTAAAAATATGAAAGGAATCATCGCTGTTTTTGGGTCATGGCGCAAGGCATTTAACAGGTCATAACCGTTAAGTTTAGGCATGTTGATGTCGGAAACGATCGCATCTGGAATCTGTTGCTTGGCTAGCAGCAAACCCATTAAGCCATTTTGAGCGCCAATCGCTTTAAAACCATAGGATTCCAGCAGTTCCACCAGGCAGGTTAAAGTCTCTGAATCATCTTCAATCACCAAAACTTTTTCGTTCCTACAACTAACTTGACCTGTCCCTATCACTCATTTCTCTCCTAAGTAGCATTCACAAGCCGGTCAAAATTGCCTACGTTTTGAGAGTACACCCCAAACCGGATAGAAATTGGGGAAGGAATCGGGAAGGTTTTGAGAAAAAATCGGGAAAAATTCGGGAAGATGGGTAATGGGTAATTGGTAATTGGTAATTGGATTCATTGGGTGTGGGGGCGGGTATAAGCTGAGTAGGGGCTACTTTAACCAACCAACTCGCAAAACCACGAGATATCTGGTTAAACTAGCCCCTACACCAACCACGAGATATTTCGTTAAAGTAGCCCTTACGCTTGACAATAATTACCCATTACCCATTACCCATTACCCATTACCAGTTTCCCTAAGATAATTGTTTCAAGCGGTATCCCAAGCCGTGAACGGTTTCGATAAAATCATCGGGAGCGGCTGCAGATCTAAGTTTGTGGCGCAGGCTTTTGATGTGCGCTTTGACGGTTTCCTCTTCCGGTGGATTTTCATTAGACCACAGGCTATCGATAATTACCGAACGGCTTAATACCCGGCGACCATTGCGGAGCAACAATTCTAGCACGCTGTATTCTTTAGGAGTTAAGTGCAGCGTTTGATCGTTATATGTGACTTCGTAGGTAATCGGATCGCAGCGCAAGTTTCCCCAGGATAGAGTAGGCGTTGATAGGGTAGTTCCCCGGCGGAGCAAGGCGCGGATGCGAGCGAATAATTCTGGTAAATTAAATGGCTTAACTACATAATCATCAGCTCCGGCGTCTAAGCCATCAACTTTATCGGCGCTGGTGTCGCGAGCAGTTAGCATCAGGATGGGTAAATGATAGCCGCGATCGCGCAGCCTTCTGCAAAGACTAATCCCGTCGAGTTTGGGTAACGAGACATCGAGCAAGATCGCGTCGTATGCGATCGCCTGCACTTGACTCCACGCTGCTTCCCCATCCTTGACCAGATCTACCACATATAGCTGGTCGCTCAAAGCTTCAGCTAGCGCTTCCGCCAAACGTACATCATCTTCAACTAACAAAATCCGCATACTTAACAGGAAAATCTTAAACTTGTCATCCCTCTTAGGGATGAATTACTGGCTTATGATTAATTTTACGTCCTTAACCAGGTCTGTATATGAAATGGCCTCTCGAAAAAAAAATTATTGCTGGCGGGTTTGGCTTGGCTATCCTGATTCTCGGTGCAGTGAATATAAATTCCTATCGCAATACCACCCAACTGTTTGAAAGACAAAAACGAGTAGAGCAAACCTACGAAGTTCTGCAAGAAGTTAAAGATGTGCTGACGACGCTGCGGGATGCCGAAAGAGCGCGACGTGGCTATATTATAACCGGCAAAGAGTTTTATTTGGGAACCTACAACAAAGCTATTCAAGAAATTAATCTTAAATTCGAGCGGGTTCGAGGCTCTACCGCCGATAATCGCAATCACCAGGATAAACTCGACCTAATCAAACCTTTAATTGACGAAAGAGTCGGTATAATTCAAAAGTCTGTTGAATTATACAAGCAAAATCCTTATGACAGGCAAATTCAAATTGAGCTGACAGATGAAGGAATCGCCCTACACGATAAGATATCCCAGGTTATTTATGCAATAGAAACAGATGAAAAATTATTATTACAGCGTCGTGCTGCCGATTCTGAAGCAAGTTTCCACAACGCAGTGGTCATGCAAATGGCTGGTTTCGCCATTAGCTTTGGCTTACTGCTTACAGTTTATTTACTTTTGTTGGCACAAATTAAGAAACGCCAACTCAGCGAAGAAAAGTTCCGTCAAATGGCAGAAAATATCCACGAAGTTTTTTGGATGAGCGATGCTAATGTTAGCCATTTATTATACGTGAATCCGGCTTATGAAAAAATTTGGGGACGTGACGGCGAGAGTTTATATGCAAATCCTCAGTCTTTTTTAGAAGCCGTTCATCCGGAAGACAAACTGCGGGTTACGGCTAATCTTAAAGAGAATGCTACCAAAGAATATGAAATAGAATACCGAATTGTACGACCAGATGGAGCGATTCGTTGGATATGCGATCGCTGTTTCCCGATCCAAAATTCAGCAGGCGAAGTTTACCGCCGTACCGGAGTATCACAAGACATCACCGAACGCAAGCGAGCCGAAGAAATTCGCCGCAACTTGGAAAAAGAAAGGGAACTCGGCGAACTCAAACTCCGCTTTTTCTCAATGGCTTCTCACGAATTTCGCACGCCCTTAAGTACAATTTTAATATCCGCCCAATTACTGGAAAATAGCGCTCCAAATTGGACAACAGAAAAAAAGCTTAAAAATATCCACCGGATTCAATCTGCTGCTAAAACAATGACGCAATTGTTAACCGATATTCTCACCCTAACCAGAGCCGAATCTGGAAAATTAGAGTTTAAACCACAGCGGTTGGATTTGGATAAATTCTGTAGCGATTTAGTCGAAGAAGTTGAATTGAGTTCTCGCGCTCAACAAAGCATATTTTTGATCGGCAACTGTTCCGGTAAAAATGGTTACCTAGATGAAAAACTACTGCGTTCAATTCTCAGCAACTTGCTTTCAAATGCGGTTAAATATTCCCGCGAAGATAGCCATATTTACTTTACCCTCGATTGCGAATCAGACAGCGTAATTTTTGAGATTCAAGACCAAGGAATCGGAATTTCAAAAGAAGACCAAGAAAACTTATTTGAATCCTTCCACCGAGGTCAAAACGTCGGCGATGTTCCGGGAACGGGCTTAGGTTTAGCAGTTGTCAAAAAGTGCATAGATTTACACGGCGGTAGCATTACAGTAGAAAGTAAAGTTGGTGTTGGCACTACATTTACAGTTAGTTTGCCTTTGAAAGATTGTCCCGTGTTAACTAGCGTCATTTAATCATAAGAACAGCCCCCCTTGTGAAGGGGGGTTTGGGGGGAGCGGTTAGATCTCTAGCAACTTGCGGTTTTAAAGGAAAGATTGCAGGCGCTGAATTAGATCCGGTGTTTGCATCACGCCTTCAATCCTATCGACAGCTTCACCGTTTTTAAATAGTACTAGCGTTGGTAAAGCATAAATGCGATGATCGACTGCTAGCTGTTCGTATTTATCGGTATCTATTTTCACAATTTTTAACTTTCCTGGCATTTGGGCGCTGACTTGTTCTAAAATCTTAGCCATCATCTGACAAGGGCCGCACCAGGTTGCATAAAAGTCTACCAAGACAGGCAAGTCAGAGCTAGCGAGCATGTCTTCAAAGCTGTTGAACTCTTGTTTAGTCGCCATAACACAAAATTGATTCTCGACTATAGCTCGATTCTAATTGTTGGAAAAATTTATTTCTGTCCCTCTGGGTACGGATCGCACTAAGATATTTAGCGCGGTTATTGTAGGGTCGGGTTTTACCAATCAATTTGTGCCATCACGAAATATTTCGTTAAACTCGCTCCTACACCGATGACAGATTTTTCAAGAGGATTTTTGCATGGAATTATTGCCAGAGAGTCAACAGCGGTTGCGGGGTCAGGTAGCTTTAGTTACAGGAGCTTCACGGGGAATTGGTCGCGCGATCGCATTCTCCCTCGCCTCCGAAGGCGCAACCGTCGTCGTTAACTACGCCAGTTCCAGTACGGCAGCTGATGCTGTAGTAGCAGAAATTACAGGAGCTGGAGGAAATGCGATCGCGCTCCAAGCCGATGTCTCCCAAGCCGACCAGGTAGACGCCCTGATCAACGCCACAATGGAAAAATTCAACCGCCTTGACGTCCTGGTCAACAACGCCGGTATCACCCGCGACACCCTGTTACTGCGTATGAAACCAGAAGATTGGCAAGCCGTGATCGACCTCAACCTCACGGGTGTCTTTTTATGCACCCGCGCCGCCAGCAAGATCATGCTCAAGCAAAAATCTGGGCGGATTATCAACATTACTTCGGTTTCCGGATTGATGGGTAACCCTGGTCAAGCCAACTACAGCGCCGCCAAAGCAGGCGTCATCGGATTTACCAAAACCGTCGCCAAAGAACTAGCAGCGCGGGGTATCACCGCCAATGCAGTCGCCCCAGGCTTTATCGTCACCGACATGACCAGCGGCGTCAAAGCCGAAGAAATCCTCAAATTTATTCCGCTGGGACGCTTTGGTCAACCAGAGGAAATTGCCGGAATGGTCAGGTTTCTCGCCGCCGATGCAGCTGCTGCTTATATTACCGGGCAAGTGTTCAACGTCGATGGCGGCATGGTAATGGCATAAAGAATTTCAGATTGCAGATGGCAAATTTTAGATTTCAAATTCAATTAGATTTGCCATCTGCAATTACCAATTACCAATTACCCATTACCCATTAATTACCAAGTAATCGATATAAACATCAATCGGCGAACCCCAATCTACAGTCAACCGCACCAAAACGTAGCCATCTTGCGGATCTACATTATGAACGGTGTAAGATGCAGATCCCATATGGCCTTCGGTTGCTTCTACAAACACATGCGAAGTCTTTTTGATGATGCTCCAATTCAACCGATAAACCAGCGTGCCTTTATACTTACCAAAGTAGGCGCGGTAGGCGTAGGTATTATTGGGGTTGACGTACTTCGGCGACAGTTCGGCAGTTTGTGGCACATCCAAAGATGGGGAAGAGATTGGTGTTTCTTGAGTTTGCATAATATACCTCTTAGTTTTATTAGCGAATTATTAACTCAAGTTGCTAATTGGTAATTGGTAATCGGTAATTGGATTCATAATTACCAGTTTCCTTAGATGTAACTAGCAACTTGCGTTATGAGGGAAAATTTAGCTTAGCGATCGCCAATTAGTTGGTTCTGCATTAGCGAGTCAGCTTGTGCATCAAACATTAGCTAAATTTTTTGTTAATTTAGTTATAACTAAGAGTACAAATTTCGTACAGTCGCCTGTTTTAGTGACGCTTAAATGTGGTAGCTTATTTGAGCTACAAAGCAAATAGGTAATTGGTAATGGGTAATTGGTAGTTGGTAATTGGATTAAAATGTGTTGGAGTTTTGGTAATTACCGATTACCCCAGTCATAAACCCGGTTTTTTCGCCGATTTTTCCCGATCAACCCCACGATTTTTGAGAGAAACCGGGTTTCTTGCTGATTACAGCATTTGGCTTAGTTTGTGTAGCGGCACCCGCGTATAGTGCCGCTACAATTGGTTTAAATCAAGCCTTCCCTCTCCATTCCTTCAAGAATCCATTGCATCAATTTCTCTGAACTGTTAGGCAGCGATCGCACGATCTCATCAATCTCTCGAGAAAGCTTTACACTAACTGGAGAATCTATATAATTCATAAAGCTTATATCATCTTCAGTTAAAGGTTCTACCTCTTCCCCATTATCCTTTTTCTCAAGCCGATTGATTAATTCAGCGTATCTGGCGGCGTCATTTTCGGAAAGTCCGAGTAGCCGTTGGTAAAGTTTCGTTCCTCGAGGTTTAGACATGGTTGTTTATCCTGGAAAATATCTACTTTATATAGACTAGGCCGATCAACCAAAAACAGGAAAAATTAAAATCGGCTTTTTAAGTTAACCTAATCAGCATTTAAGGTGTGAATAATCAAATTAAATAGCGATCTAGATCGCAATGCTTTTATGAACAGAGTTTACCAACCTAGAAACAAGGTTTCTAGGTTGGTAACTCAAGTTGCTAGTTATGAGGTCAAGCATTTTAGATCCCCCTAAATCCCCCTTAAGAAGGGGGACTTTGAATCCGGTTCCCCCCTTAAAAAGGGGGGTTAGGGGGGATCAAACCGACAATATTTGTAACTAGCAACTTGCGTTAGGTACAGCATTTCGCTTCGTTTGTGTAGCGGCACCCGCGTATAGTGCCGCTACACAAAACTTAAATCCCCAGCATAGATTTTATCTTTGATGTTATGTATCTAGCAAATTTTTTTTCATCTTCAGTTAATGGCTCTGCCCTTTCTCCTCGATCTATTTTTTCGAGTCTATTTAATATGTCAGCATATCTAGCAGCTTGATCTTCGGGAAATCCCAGCGACTGGTAAAAGCCTGTTCCTCGAGGTTTAGACATGGTTGTTTATCCTGGAAAATATCTACTTTATATAGGGTAGGGTTAGAAACAAAAAACAGGAAAGATTAAAATCGGCTTTTTAAGTTAACCCAATCAACATTTAAGGTGTGAATAATCAAATTAAGTAGCGATCTAGATCGCAATGCTTTTATGACCAGAGTTTACCAACCTATAAACTAGGTTTCTTGCTAGTTAAAGCATTCCGCTTCGTTTGTATAGCGGCACCCTTAAGGGTGCCGCTATACAAACGAAGCGAAAATTATGTACCTCACGCGGCTGCAAGCCGCTGTATGATGTGACTAAATTAAGCCCTCCCTCTCTATGCCTTCCACAATCCATTGGATCAACTTCTCTGAACTGTTAGGCAGCGATCGCACAACAGTATCAATCTCGCGAGGTAGCTTGACACAAAATGGTGAAGTTATATATTCAATAAAGCTTAGATCGTCTTCAGTTAAAGGCTCTACGTCTTCTCCTTGATTTATTTGCCAAAGCCGATTGATTAATTCGGCGTATCTGGCAGCTTCATCTTCAACCATTCCCAGTCGTTCGTAAACTTTCGCTCCTGGAGATTTAGACATTGTCGTTCATCCTGCAAGCTATCTACTTTGTGTAGAATAGGATTAAAAACACAAAATAGGAGAGATTAAGATCTGCTTTTTGAGTTAACGTCATCAACATTTAAGGTGTTAACAATCAAATTTAGTAGTGATACACATCACAATTCTGGTATTTCTAAATCAAATTTAAAACTGCCAGCCAGCCGCAAAAGCCACCGCCCTGCCTTGCTTCTCCCTGACTCGATCGGCTCTCCTCTGCGCCGCATCCCCCCATCCCCCATCCTGTTCCCGCTTTTGCCAGAGATTAGCACTCAGGCAGCGAGAGTGCTAAATTAACTAATGGAAGCAAGTTAGAAGTTACGTATGGCAAAAATTGTTGCGTTTGATGAAGAATCGCGGCGGGCATTAGAGAAGGGCATCAACGCCCTGGCAGACGCCGTCCGCATTACTTTGGGGCCGAAAGGTCGGAATGTGGTGCTGGAAATGAAATATGGCGCCCCCCAAATCGTCAACGATGGTATCACTATTGCCAGACAAATTGAATTAGAAGATCCTTTAGAAAATACCGGCGCGCAGCTAGTGCGGGAAGTGGCATCCAAGACGAAAGACAATGCTGGGGATGGCACGACGACGGCGACAATCCTGGCGCAAGCGATGATTCGGGAAGGATTGAAGAATGTAGCGGCGGGTGCGAATCCGGTGGCGCTGCGCCACGGGATTGATAAAACCGTCGCGGCGTTGATTAAAGAAATAGAGGCAGTAGCGAAACCCGTGGAAGGGGGAGCGATCGCGCAAGTCGCCACGGTTTCTTCTGGTAACGACGAAGAAGTCGGCGCGATGATTGCCGAAGCAATGGACAAAGTGACCAAAGACGGCGTGATTACCGTTGAAGAGTCCAAATCTCTCACCACCGAACTCGAAGTCGTCGAGGGGATGCAAATCGATCGCGGCTATCTTTCCCCCTACTTCGTCACCAACAGCGATCGCATGACGGTGGAATACGAAGATGTCCGCCTGCTAATTACAGACAAAAAAATTAGCGCCATCCAGGATTTAATCCCAGTTCTGGAAAAAGTTGCCCGTTTAGGCAAACCTTTGTTCATTATTGCCGAAGATATCGATGGGGAAGCCCTGGCGACGCTGGTAGTCAATAAAGCCAGAGGCGTTTTAAGCGTCGCCGCGATTAAAGCACCCAGTTTTGGCGATCGCCGCAAAGCGATGTTGCAAGATATCGCCGTCCTCACAGGCGGACAGCTAATTTCGGAAGAAGTCGGCTTAAGCTTGGATACCGCCTCCCTGGAAATGCTGGGAGTTGCCCGCAAAGTCACGATTGATAAAGAAAACACCATCATCGTCGCCGATGAGGGTGCAAAAGAAGACGTACAAAAGCGGATCGCCCAAATTCGCAAGCAACTAGCCGAAACCGACTCAGAATACGATAAAGAAAAGCTCGCCGAACGCATCGCCAAACTAGCAGGCGGCGTTGCCGTAATTAAAGTAGGCGCGGCGACGGAAACCGAACTCAAAGACCGCAAATTGCGAATTGAAGACGCCCTCAACGCCACCAAAGCAGCCGTAGATGAAGGCATTGTTCCCGGCGGCGGCGTCACCTTGATTCACCTGACCAAGAAAATCGACGAGATTAAGAATAGCCTGAACGAGGAAGAAAAACTCGGAGCCGATATCGTCGCCCGCAGTCTTGACGCACCCCTGCGCCAAATAGCCGATAACGCCGGTGCCGAAGGTTCCGTCATCGTCGAACGAGTGCGGGAAGCCGAATTCAACGTCGGCTACAACGCCCTCACCGGCGCATTTGAAGACCTGATTGCCGCCGGTATCATCGACCCCGCCAAAGTCGTGCGCTTCGCATTGCAAAACGCTGCATCGATCGCCGCGATGGTATTAACCACCGAAGCGCTAGTCGTAGAAAAACCCCAGAAGAAACCCGCTGGTGGTGCCCCCGACATGGGCGGCATGGGCGGCATGGGTGGCATGGGCGGCATGGGTGGCATGGGCGGCATGATGTAGCCCTCTCGTTGCCAGGTTCCACCTGGGAACGCAGTCTAGGAGGCTCACGCCTCCCGCCAGCTAAAAGAAAATAGTTTAGCCCAGTCGCTGGTTAGGGAATAATCAGTAAAGCAGTTTGTCGATGCGACAAGCTGCTTTTTTATGCTCCCCTATATTGACTTTCCAAAAATTTAACCTTGAAATATAACAATGCTTGTACTCTCTTCTTCGCGGCGTCGTTACTCGAACCATTCAATACAAATGGCAGAAACGCTTGCAATACATGGCTTATACCATTTTTCAATTGCCGCGCTATAAATTAGTTTCTTGTTCTTCTTGTGCCTGTAAAAAAGCGAGGTAAATTAGCATGATGGAAAGAAGATACCCAGCTTCAGACTTAGCTGTAGAACCGCAAGTGGAGGAGGAAGAAGAAGAGTCAGCCGCTGACGACTTTGTTGAATACTACGACGAACCGGGGACAATACCGGGGACGCTAGATCTGGAGGAAGATGCCTTACCTCCGACAATTGTGTTAATTGACTACAACGAAACCAAAGCCAGTCGAGTTGTACTTGATTCCCCTGAAGCTTGCGCCCCCTACTTAGATAGCGAGTCGGTTTCTTGGGTGGATGTGCTGGGGTTAGGAAACGAAAGAACTTGGCGGCAAATGGAGAAAGTGTTTGATTTGCATCCCCTGGTTTTGGAAGATGTGGTCAACGTACCGCAGCGACCAAAAGTAGAGGATCACGAAGATCAACTCGTGATTATTGCGCGGATGGTGATCCCAAAAGAAAAAGGCATTGGCTTCCACAGCGAGCAAGTGAGTTTTGTATTGGGAAAACATTATTTGCTCACGGTGCAGGAAGAACCCGAGCAAGATTGCTTTCAACCCGTGCGCGATCGCATCCGTCACGACAAAGGCGCTATCCGCAAGCGCGGCCCAGATTATCTCGCCTACACTCTGATTGATTCTATCATCGATGGTTATTTCCCCGTGCTGGAAGCTTACGGCGAACACATCGATGAGTTAGAAGATGAAGTCGTCACCCAACCCACCAAGCGCACTTTAGAAAAAATCTATCTAATTCGGCGAGAATTGCTAGCGCTGCGCCGCGCTATTTGGCCCCAGCGAGATGCGCTTAATTCCCTGATCCGCGATAGTAGCGATTTGATCGGCCCTGAAGTGCGAATTTATCTGCGAGACTGCTACGATCACGCCGTTCAAGTGATGGATATTGTCGAAACTTATCGCGAACTCAGTTCAGGTTTGATGGATGTTTACTTATCTTCGATTAGCAACAAAATGAACGAAATTATGAAGTTGCTAACTGTGATTTCATCTATTTTTATCCCGCTTACGTTTATTGCCGGTGTCTACGGAATGAATTTTAATACCGAAACATCTCCCTGGAATATGCCAGAACTAAATTGGTATTGGGGATATCCCCTTTGTTTGGCAGTGATGATAGCGACGGCTGCTGGTTTAGTTGTCTTTTTCTGGCGACGCGGCTGGTTTGAGGATTATTCTACACTCAAGGACGATTAACGGCTGCCACAAAGACTACACTAGATCTGAGAGAGTAGGTGCAGGCGGTTGCGGACTGGCTTAGCGCCAGTCTGAGGAAAGTCCGGGCTCCCGAAAGACCAAACTTGCTGGGTAACTCCCAGTGCGAGCGATCGCGAGGATAGTGCCACAGAAACATACCGCCGGGAATAGCTAATGGCTAATGGGTAATCGAGAATCGGCAAACAACACCAATTACCAATTACCAATTACCAATTACCCATTCCCGGTAAGGGTGCAAAGGTGTCGGTAAGAGCGCACCAGCAGCGTCGAGAGGCGCTGGCTCGGTAAACCCCGGTTGGGAGCAAGGTCGGAGGAACAACGGTTGGTCTTTTCCCCGTTCCGTTGTAGGGGCTTGCCCCTAAGAACCGCATGAGGCGTCTGGTAACAGGCGTCCCAGATAGATAACTGCCCTGTTTGGTTGCAGCGCAACCAAACAGAACAGAACCCGGCTTACGTCCAACTCTCTCTTTTTTTCTGTAATTAATTCTGTTTGCAAAGATTAAGTTTGTCTGCTCACATGTTGCACCAAGCCGAGAAATAAATTTCGCAGCTTTTAGCTAAAACCCGTTGAAACGGGTTAAAACCTTGATTATAGTTAGCTAAAGCTAAC
>ERZ1066118.164-NODE-164-length-70236-cov-12.515709_pt1 | contig 70236 bp, 64 predicted proteins | sample MGYA00382765_ERZ1066118 | MGnify/ENA primary metagenome ERZ1066118 (study PRJEB33369, sample SAMEA5778348) | biofilm metagenome | biome: Industrial cooling water; feature: Water cooling tower basin; material: Biofilm | place: United Arab Emirates | collected...
GGAACGGCATGTCGTCGTTGACGATCGCCAGTCGCATCCGGCGGCGGACGTCCTCGCCCGCGATCGGCTCCAGCGCGATGGCCGGCTCGTCGGGGCGGCGTTGCCGCGCGGCGCCGGCGACAAATCGGGCGGCCTCCGCCACCGCATCGGGACCGAAGCCCTGGAGCTCGCCGGGAAGCGCGCCGCGGGTCAGGCGTTGCGCGAGCGCGTCGGACACGGAGTGAGGTAGGTCGGCCATGGCGCGCCTATGCGCCGGGCGGCAAAGCGGCTCAACCCTTGTGGGGGCGGGCCACCGGGCTCAGCCGACGGCCCTGCGTACCGCCTGCTGCACCAGTGTCGGAGCGTCGACCTCCGCCAGCACCTGGACCGCATCGCCGTCCCGTCGTGCGACCAGCACCACCCACTCGCCATCGCCCGGCAGGGTGACCTCCGCCAGGACGGGACGCGTCCTGAGCTCGGCCTGCGCCTGCGCGAAAGGATCGGCGATGCCGCGCGGGCGGCGCGCGGCACGCTCGGCCGCGACCAACGCCTTGATGCCGCCGGCATGGAGGTCGAGGAAGCTCGGCAGCGCCCCGGCCTGGACGCCGTGGCGGCGCGCATGGTCGAGCACGGCGGCGAACTCGGTCAGCCGGGTCTTGTCGTAATCGGCGCCGAAGACGAGCTTAGCGACGGCCGTCATCGGCGCGCGCTCCTGCGCCCTGATGGCCGCGGCGGCGAGCAGCGTGCGATAGCCTTCGGGATCGGTGTCGGCGGCGAGCGCGAAATCGTGGGCGCGCCCGAGCGCACGGTACAGGGCGGAACGGCTGCGGGTGTCGGCGGCGCGAACGGCGGCGGCGCTCTCTCGCGCCATGGCGAGCTGGTGACCGAGGCTGGTGGCGAGCTCAGGTTCGCCTGCCCCCTCGTCGGGGCGTTCGGCGCCGGGGCCGTCGGCCCAGACCGGCGCGCCCATGTCGGCGGCGCGCGCGGAGGCGAGCTCGGCGGCGATGCCGGCCTGTGTCGCGGCGTCGGCCAGCTCCTTCCAGTTGATCACGCCGTAGATGAAATCGATCTGCTCCCCGTCAGAGGAGAAGGGCATCAGGATGCCGCGGTAGAGCGTGTTGCTGCCCCGGGTGCTGACGAATTCCGCCTCGAACCCGATCGGCGAGCGGTTCGCGATGATCTGCAGATAATGGTCCGTCAGGCGCGACAGGAGCGAGCGGCTCGGCACCTGGCTGATCCGGTCGATCTGCGAATCCAGCCCGCATTCCTCGCGCAGCGCCCGGCCGAGGAACGCAACCAGCGGGTTGTCGAGACCGCGCGAGAAGTCGAGCAGCACCGAATGCTGCCCGAAGTCGGCGATGGAGGCGGGGTCGAGGCTATCGATCGACGGATAAGGTCGGCCGCGCAGCAGCGACACCCAGTGATTGTACGCGCGAACGTGCATGCGGCGTTCATCGCCGCCCAGATCGAACATCTGGTCGTCGCCATGGCCGTCCGCCGCCGCTTCTGCGTCGGCGCGCTCACCGTCCACGCTGCTGATGTCCAAAGCGCTCACGCGACACACCCTTCGAGCTGTTCGCCCGTCGCCATGCGCTCGCCGTGGTAAACGTCGCGTAAAGCCCCACGCCGCTTGCCAGTGCGCGCCGGCTCCGCTAAGCGCGCGCCTTCCAGCCGCCCGGCCTCCGGGCCGCGAGCCGCCTTAGCTCAGCTGGTAGAGCATCGCATTCGTAATGCGGGGGTCACAGGTTCGAGTCCTGTAGGCGGCACCACCTCTTCCCCATCCGTTTCTGCGGCCTCCTGCTGATCCGCGCGCGATGCGGTCGTCTCCGGATCCGCCCACGGGAACAGCGGCGCGATGATGGCCAGGAGCGACGGATCGCGCTCCGCTGGATAGGCCCATTCCAGCCGGGTGCCGAGTTCCTGCAGGGTACGCGATCGATCGCTCGTCATCGGACACACGCTCCAGGTTCGCAAACGTGCTTGCCGGGCGAAAGTGCCACGGCGGTCGGCCGGTGCTCCAGGATCATGCGTCGGTGAGTGCGGCGCGTACGGCCGCCTGCAGCTCGTTCAGACCGAACGGCTTGCGCAACATGCGCGCGCTCGCGCCCACGGCGCGTTCTATGGCGGCGGTATCCGCGTAACCGCTGGCGAACAGGATCGGCAGATCGGGGTTGCGGGCGCGGATCGCCTCGGCAACCTCGGCACCGTTCATGCCGGGCATCGCGAAGTCGACGATGACCAGGTCGGGGGTGGACCGGGCGAGCGTGTCGAGGCCTTCCGTTCCGTCGGGGGCGGTCAGCGTGCGGTAGCCCAGGCTGTCGAGCGACTCCGCGAGCATCGACCGCAGATCGTCGTCGTCATCGATGACTAGTACGGTCGCGGCCCCCGGTGCGGCGGCGGCCGCCTGGTCCGGCACAGGGCCGTGGGTGGCGCGGGGAGCGTCCGTGACGGGCAGCAGCAGCGACACGGTCGTGCCCTGGCCCGGCAGGCTGCGGATCCGCGCGGCGCCGCCCGCCTGGCGGGCGATGCCGTACACCTGACTGAGGCCCAGCCCCGTGCCCTTGCCGACCCCCTTGGTGGTGAAGAAGGGGTCGAAGGCGCGCGCCGCCACCTCGGGCGGCATCCCCGCGCCCGTGTCGCTGACGGACAGCTCGACATAGTCGCCCGCCGCCAGCTCCGCGTCACCGTCGATCCGGCGTAGGGCGGTGCGAATGCCGAGCTCGCCGCCGTCGGGCATCACGTCGCGCGCGTTGATGGCCAGGTTGAGCACCGCCATCTCCAGTTGCACCGGATCGGACAGCACGGCCCGACCGCCGTCCTCGAGGCCGAAGCGCAACCGCACCTGCGGCCCCAGCGTGCCCGCCAGCAGCTCGCGCATGCCTTCCACCACGTCGGTCACCACGACCGCGCGGGTCTCCAGCCGCTGGGCGCGGGAGAAGGCGAGGAGCTGGCCGGTCAGCTTCGCGCCGCGCTCGGCGGCGGCGATCCCGTTCTCCGCAATGCGGCGAACCCGGTCCGCGTCGTCCGGCCGACGGCGGATCAGGTCGAAGCCGCCGAGCACCGCGCCGAGCAGGTTGTTGAAATCGTGCGCGATGCCGCCCGTCAGCTGACCCACCGCCTCCATCTTCTGCGCCTGGCGAAGCGCCTCTTCGCGCTCTCGTTCGCGGGTGACGTCGCGCCCGACGGCGTAGAAGCGGTCGTTCTCCGGCACCGCGGCCCAGGCGATCGTGACGATGTCGCCCCCCTTGGCGAACAGGCGGTCCTCGAAGAAGCGCACGTTGGAGCCGTCTCGAAGCTGCGCGACGACCGCCGTCGCGTCTTCGTGATCCTCGGGATGGATCAGGTCGGCGAAGGGTCTCGCGAGCAGCTCCTGCTCAGAATAGCCGAGCAGCCGCGACCAGGCCGGGTTGATGGTTTTCAGATAGCCATCGAACCCCGCCACCGCGAAGAGATCGGACGACAGCTCGAACATGCGGTTGCGCTCGCGCGTGCGTTCCTTGACCTCGGCGGCCAGGGTCTCGGCCTGCGCCCGTAGCTCCTCTTCCAGCAGGTGCTGGGCGGTCACGTCCAGGTTGATGCCGGTGAGCCGCACGGGCCGTCCCGCGCTGTCGAGCAGCGCGGTCGCTTGCGATCGGACCCACCGCATCGCTCCGCCGGCCTCTCCGACGCGGAAGTCCATGTTGAAGCCTTCGCCCCGGGCTGCGCTTTCCAGACACGTCCGGACCGCCCAGTCCCGGTCCGCGTGGTGCACAGCGCCTGCCCAGGCTCGAACAGCGCGTCGGCGGGTGTGGCCGGATCGACGTCCAGGAGCGCGTAGACCTCCGGAGACCAAGAGATGACGTTCGTGAGGAGGTCCCAATCCCATACGCCGATCCCGGCGGCTTCCTTGGCCAGCTGCAGGCGTTTCTCGCTCTCGCGCAGCTCGGCCTCGGCGCGGCGGGCGTCGCTCATGTCCTGCACCGACACGATCACCCGGCCTGGTTCGCCGGGCAGCGGCGCGGAGGAAATGCGCACAGGGAAGCGCGTCCCGTCCCGCCGGCGATAATCTTTTTCGTATGGGTCCCACCAGCCTCGGCTGTTCGCCTGCGCGATCGCGGCCTCGTCGAGCGGCAGGTGCTCCGGGACGGTGAACTCGCGCCAATCCCATCGACCTTCGTCGAAGTCGGCTCGGCTGTGGCCTGTCATCGACAGGAAATGGTCGTTGATCGCCAGCGTCTCGCGCGTCGATGCGTCGAAGATGGCGAACCCCATCAGCGTCGAGTCGAACACTCCCCGGAACCGCGCCTCGCTCTCCCGCAGGCGCTCCTCCGCCTCCCGGCGGTCGGTCACGTCGCGCCAGAACAGCGCCAATCCGCCGTCGGGCGTGGGATAGGCGCGCATATCGAGCCAGCGCGCATGCCCGTCCTGCCACTCATAACGGTGCTCGAGCGAGACAGGCACGCGCTCGCGCATCGCACGCTTGTACAGCTGTCCGATCAGCTGATCCTCCGACCCCGGGAACGCCTCCCAATGCGTACGCCCGACGATCTCGGCCCGGGGGCGGCCATCGAGCCGCAACCCCTCCTGGTTGATTTCCAGGATCGTGAAGTCGGGCGCGAGGAGCGCGAAACCCTCCGCCATGCCGTCCAGCACCCCGCGCAGGCGCCGCTCGCTACGGCGGACGGGTGACACGTGCTGGACCAGCGCGAACAGGCCGTTGCCGCGGCCATCCGCCTGCTGCGCCGGCAGGAACTCGGCTACGACCTCGCGCATGCGACCGTTCGGATAGGTGATCCGGTCTTCGAAGCGGACCCGTTCTCCGGCCAAAGCTTGGTCGAGATGCGGCTTGATGCGCGCGTAGGTTTCCTCGCCCAGCATCTCGCGCACCGACCGCCCGAGCGCCGCCTCGCGAGATCGCCCGAACCACTCCTCATAGAGTTTGTTGACGTAGATGTAGCGCTCGTCCGGGCCGATATGGGAGACAAGGCCCGGCAGCGCGTCGGTGATCAGTCGAAGCTCCTCCTCCCGCGCGCGTAGATCGGCCTCCGCCCGGGCCCGCTCGACGGCCTCCCAGATACGTTCCGCGACGGCCTCGACCAGCGCCACTTCCGCGTCGGTCCAGGCGCGAGGGCTACGGTCGTGGACATTGAGGTTGCCGGTCAGCGTACCGCCCTTGCGCAGGGGCACGCTCAGGAAGGCTCGAATGCCCAACGCTTCCAGGCCGGTGCGGGCGGGGGCGAGCCACGCCTCTGCGTGATAGTCTTGGATCCGGACCGTCGTCCCGGCCCGCAATGGCGCAAGCATGGGCGAGTAATCCGCGATCGCGATCCGGGCGGGCAACGGCTCTGTCGCCCCGTCGGTCCAGCCCGGCAGGGGCGTCGCTAACCCCCGTTCTTCGTCGATATCGACATAACTGACCCGCGCCGCGCCGAGATGCCCGCCCAGCGCTCGGCAGGCCTCACTGACGATGCCCTCCGCGTCCCCAAGCTGCCTGAGGGCGTCGTTCAGGTACAGAAGGAACTGCCGCTCTTCCGACAGCACACGACCCTTGGTTTCCGCTGCGGCAAGGAAATCAGGCCGGTCGGATTCCGTCATGCGCTTATCCTCGCTCATGTCGTGGCGCCCGATCGGAACAGCGCCGAAACGACGCTTATGCGCTGGTGAGGGTCGTGACCAGTGCCGTCGCGGCGCTCGCGGCGGTGCAGGACAACGCGAAAGCGCGGCATTTTCGCAACATCGTGCGGCCGTTCAGGAGTGTTGCGGAAAAATTCACTTGGATTGACGCCCCGGCCGGTGGCAGACGGGGCGTCAACCGACCCTCAATAGGTCGGAGGTAACCAGCAGCCCGCCGCGTCACTCGCGCGGGCGGACCATGGGAGGGGACTTGATGCGTTTCTTGCAGCTTCTGGCTGGGTGCAGCCTGATCGCGGTCGCCGCGCCGGCAATGGCGCAGACCACGGAGGCCACGCCGCCTGCCCAGGCCGGCGGTCAGACCGACGACGGCGGCAGCGTCAGCAACGAGGACATCATCGTCACCGCCTCCAAGCGCGAGCAGACGCTGCAGGAGGTGCCGATCTCCGTGTCGGTCACGCCGGCGGAAACGATTGAGCGCGCGCAGATCCGCGACGTGATCGACCTGCAAACGGTGGTGCCGTCGCTCCGCGTCAGCCAGCAGCAGAGCTCGGGCGCGACCAACTTCATTATCCGCGGCTTCGGCAACGGCGCCAACAATGCCGGCATCGAGCCTTCGGTCGGCGTGTTCATCGACGGCGTGTACCGCTCGCGCTCGGCCGCCTCGATCGGCGACCTTCCCAACGTGAAGCGCGTCGAAGTGTTGCGCGGCCCGCAATCGACCCTGTTCGGCAAGAACGCCTCCGCCGGCATTATCTCGGTGGTGACGCAGGAGCCCCAGTTCGAATTCGGAGGCAACGTCGAGGCGTCCTACGGCAACTACAACGCCGTCATCCTTCGCGGCATCGTCACGGGGCCGATCACCGACTCCGTCGCGGTCAGCATCGCCGGCAACTACAATCGGCGCGATGGCTATGCGCGCTACGTCAACCTCAACCAGGACGTGAACGATCGTAACCGGTACGGCGTGCGCGGCCAGCTGCTGTTCCGCGGCTCGGGCTCGCTGCGCGTCCGCATTATCGGCGACTGGGACCGGATCGACGAGATTTGCTGCACCGTCGCTAACCTGTTTGACGGCGCGACCGGGAATGCGGTTCGCGCGCTCGGCGGTCAGGTTAACTCGAACCGGCCCTTCTCCTTCGACAGCTTTGCAAATTTCCCGAGCACCAATAAGATCGACAACTATGGCGGGTCCGCTCAGATCGATTTCGATCTGACCGACAATATCGGGTTCACCAGCATCAGTGCTTATCGCGCGGTGCGAACCAACAGCAATCAAGACTCCGATTTCACCAGCGCGGACCTGATCGGCAATAACAGCGGCCGGACGAACATCGACACCTATACGCAGGAGTTCCGCCTGGCGTCGAATTTCGATGGGCCGGTCAACTTCCTGCTCGGTGCGTTCCTGTTCAAAGAGGACATCGAGCAGAACACCCAGCTGCTTTTCGGGCGGGATTTCCGGGGCTATGCGAACGCATTGAGCGGCGGCGCTTACAGCGCGAACGAGCCGCTCTTGCGCACGCTGGCCGGCCTGCCTGCCGCGACGCCGGCCACTCGCTTCGGCGCCGAAGGGGTCGGGCGCAGGGAGAATTTTGACTACTCCAACGAAGCCTACTCGATCTTCGGTCAGCTCGACCTCGAGCCCTTCCAAGGCTTAACGTTGACTGGCGGCTTCAACTACACCTGGGATCGCAAGCGTGTCCGCTCGAACAACAGTTCCACGGACGTGTTCTCCAATATTGACCTTGTCCAAGTAGGGGCCAATGCTGGCATTCCGGGTACGATCCCGGCGGGCACCTTCCCGGGGCAGACCGCTGCGCTGTTCCCGCGTACGACGCCTTGCCCGACGCCAACGGCACCTGCGGGAACCTGCAACCCATTCCTGGGGTTGCGCGCGCTGCAGTTCCTGCCGCCGTTCCTCAACTTCCCGAACGCGGTGGAGAACGGTCGCACGCGTGACAACGACCTCGCCTATACGCTGCGCGCGAATTACGAGTTTAACGACAATATCAACGTGTATGTGACACACGCGACCGGCTTCAAGGCGTCCTCGTTCAACCTGTCCGTCGACAGCCGGCCGTTCCCGACCGACTTCATTCCGGGCTCGCCTGCGCAGGTTCCGGCACCGGCTGCTTCGCCAATCCGCAGCGCGGGGCTCGCGGTCAACAATTTGACGACCGGCACGCGCTTCGCGGGGCCTGAAAACGCAATTCTGTGGGAGGCCGGTCTGAAGGCCAGCTATCGCGGGTTCAGCCTTAACACCGCTATCTTTAAGCAGACACTGAAGGGGTTCCAGGCGAATATCTTCCAGGGAACCGGGTTCGTCCTTGCTAACGCCGAGGAGCAATCCACGTTCGGCGTTGAAGCGGATGCAGTCTTGTCGCCTTCGGACAATCTGAACTTCACCTTGTCCTATACTTACCTCGATCCCAGGTTCGATCGGTTCACGGGTGGGCAGTCGTTCCAGCCCAATCCTGCGCTGCCTCGGTTCAACGAGGTGGTCCCTGTGGACCTATCAGGCGTGCGGCCGACCGGCATTGCGACCCACAACATCGCGGTCGGCTCGAACTACACTTACGAGGTCGGCAACGGCGACCAAGTCGAGTTCCACGTCGACTTCGCGCTGCAGAGCGCCTTCCAGGTCGCGCAGGGGCTGCCCTTCAAGGCCTCGCCGGAGTCGCTGAACGCATCGATCGGCTACCAGTTCGCGAACGGGCTGGAGGTGCTGGTGTTCGGCCGCAACATCACGCAGCCGCGGTTCAACGCGATCATCTTCCCTGGCGTCGTGCAGCCCGGCACATTGTCCGCCTATCCCAGCCCGCCGCGCTTCTACGGCGTGACCGGCCGGTTCAAGTTCTGATCCGGTCCCGCTTGCCCGGTCGGCGCAGCGCGTTCCGACCGGGCGGCGGCCCGTCCGCAACCATGTCTGGACACTGCGAGCCGGTTCCGCCATGCGGAGCCGGTTCGCTTGTGTTTGCGCGAGGTTAGCGTCCGCTTGCCCGTTCCGATCGCCGAGTCCGCGACCGAGTTCCAGCGCATCGCCGATGCCTCGCCCGCGCCCATGTGGGTGACCGGACTCGATCGCCGCCGCACCTTCGTCAACCGCGCCTATGTCGATTTCGTCGGCGTCGGCGGGCAGGCCGCGCTGGAGTTCGACTGGCGCGCCATTCTGCACCCAGACGATCAGACGCAGGTCGTCGCCGCCTCCGCCGCAGGCGAGGCGTCGCTCGCGCCGTTCACGCTGGAAGGGCGCTATCGCCGGGCGGACGGCGAATGGCGCTGGATCCGGTCGGTCTCGCAGCCCCGGTTCGACGACGCGGGCGCGCATTGCGGCTTCATCGGCGTCGCGCACGACGTGACGGACGCCAAGCAGGGCGAAGCGGCGTTGCGCCGGCGCGAGCAGGAGCTGGCCGCGCTGTTCGATCAGACCGCGGCGGGGCTGGCCCAGATCGACCTCGCCGGCCGTGTCCTGCGGGCCAATGGCCGGTTCTGCGAGATCGTGGGCCGCCCGCTCGAAACGGTGCTGAGCAGCTGCCTCGCCGATCTGACCCATCCCGACGACGTGCCGGGCAACCTGGAGCTCATCGATCGGGCGATCAGGGAGGGTACGCCTTACACGCACGAGAAGCGCTTTCTGCGCCCCGACGGGTCGTCGGTGTGGGTCAGCAACGCCGTATCGGTCTTGCGCGACGCCGAAGGCGCGCCGCAGGGCCTGCTCGCCGTCACCCTCGACATTACCGATCGCCGCGCGACCGAAGGAGAGGTCAGGGCGAACGAGGCGCGGCTCGCGTTTCTGGACGCGCTCGGCGCGGCGACGGCAGGCGCGGTCGATGCGGACGAGGTGATGGCGATCACCACCCGGATGCTGGGCGAGCATCTCCAGGTCTCCGATTGCGCCTATGCCGATGTCGAGCCGGACGAGAGCCGCTTCCACATTCGTGGCGACTGGCACCGGCCCGACGTGCCCTCCATCGTCGGCAACTACCGGCTGGAGGCGTTCGGCTCGCTCGCGGTCGCGAAGATGCGGGGCGGCCAGCCGCTGGTCATCGATGACATTGTTGCGGAACTGGGGGAGGACGGGTCGGCTACGTTCGTCGGCCTCGGCATCCGCGCGACGATCGTGATGCCTTTCGTCACTGGTGGCCGGCTGGCGGGCATGATGGCGATCCACGATGCCGCGCCGCGCCGCTGGACCGCGGCCGAGCAGGCGCTGCTGCGCGAGGTCTCGGAACGCTCCTGGGCGCACGTCCAGCGCGTCCGTGCCGAGGCGGCGCTTCGGGAAAGCGAGCGCCGGCTGCGGCTTGCGATCGAGGGCGCGCGGATCGGCGCCTGGGACTTCGACGTCGTCACGGGCCGGGGCAGCTGGTCGCCGCTCGCCGCCGAGATCGTCGGCGTCCCGCACAGCATGCGGCTCTCGGCCGAACAGCGCGCCGCCATGATCCACCCCGACGACCGTGCGCGGGTCGCAAAGGGCAATGCCCGCCTGATCGTCGCCGGGGCCGAATTCGCGGACGAGTACCGCATCGTCCGCCCCGACGGCGCGGTGCGCTGGATCGCCTCGCACGGCGCGATCGAGCGCGATGCTGAGGGCAAGCCGCTGCGCGCGATCGGCACCATCCGGGACGTGACCGACGCGCGCGAGGCGCGGGAACAGCTGCGCGCGCTCGCCGACACGCTGGAAGCGCAGGTGGCGGAGCGCACCGCGGAGCGCGACGGCATGTGGCGGTTGTCGCGCGACCTGATGCTGGTGATCGGGCGCAACCGCCGGGTGCGCGCGGTCAATCCGGCGCTCGCCGGACTCGGCTATGCGCCCGACGAGGTCATCGGCAAGGGACTGGCCCGGTTCATCCACCCCGACGATCGCGCCGCCGCCACCGCCGCGATCCGCGCGGCCGCCTATCACCCGATCAGCGAGTTCCATGCGCGGCTGCGCGCCAAGGACGGGGGCTGGCGCGCCTTCGCCTGGAGCGCCGCGCCCGGCGAGGACGAGGCCTATGTGATCGGTCGCGACGTCACCGCCGAAGCGCTCCGCCGCGAGGAGCTGACGGAGGCGCAGGAGCAGCTCCGCCAAGGGCAGAAAATGGAATCGCTCGGCCAGCTGACCGGCGGCGTCGCGCACGACTTCAACAATCTGCTGACCCCGATCCTGGGCGGGCTCGACATGCTGGCGCGCGACCCGGACCTGCCGGAGCGGCGTAAGCGGCTGGTCCGCGGCGCGTTGGAATCGGCCGAGCGGGCGCGTGTGCTCGTCCAGCGGCTGCTCGCCTTCGCCCGCCGCCAGCCGCTCCAGCCGCAGCCGGTCGATCTGCCGATGCTGATGGAGACGATGCGGGAGCTGATCGCGAGCACGGTTGGACCGCAGATCGACGTCCGGGCGGAGGTCGCGCCCGGCCTGCCGCCCGCCCTTGCCGATCGCAATCAGCTCGAGCTCGCGCTCCTGAACCTTGCGGTCAACGCGCGCGACGCAATGCCCGACGGTGGCCGGCTGACGCTGGCGGCGAACGGCGTCGACGATCCGGGCGAGCTTGGGGCGGGCCGGTATGTCCTGGTTTCTGTGGCCGACACCGGCGTCGGCATGGACGCGGAGACGGTCGCGCGCGCGATCGAACCCTTCTTCTCGACCAAGGGACTGGGCAAGGGGACCGGACTTGGCCTGTCGATGGTGCATGGGCTGGCGTCCCAACTGGGCGGTGCGATGCGGATCCACAGCCGTCCCGGGGACGGTACGCGCGTCGAACTCTATCTGCCCGTGGCGGATACCCCGGTCGCGGCCGAGAGCCGCCCGGCGCCGGTGCTGGGTGGCCCGCATTCCGGCCGGGTGCTGCTGGTCGATGACGAGCCCGACGTTCGTGCGGCGACCGCGGAGATGCTGGCCGGGCTCGGTTATCAGGTCGCGACCGCCGCCTCAGGCACGGAGGCGTTGACCGCGCTCGGCGGCAAACCCGACCTGCTCGTCACCGACCACCTTATGCCCGGCATGACCGGCGCGGACCTGGCCCGCGCGGCGCGGGCGCGACGGCCGGACCTCAAGATCCTGCTCATCTCCGGCTATGCGGGGATCGATCAGGTGCCGCCCGACCTGCCGCGCCTCGCCAAGCCGTTCCGCCTGGCCGAACTCGCCCGGAGTCTCGCCGCGCTATGACGGATGCACCCTGGTGGAAGCGCGGGGTCGTTTATCAGATCTATCCGCGCTCGTTTCAGGACTCGAATGGCGACGGCATCGGCGACCTCCCGGGGATCGAACGTCGGCTCGACCATCTGGTGCGCCTCGGCGTCGACGCGGTGTGGCTGTCGCCCATCTTCCCGTCACCCATGGCCGATTTCGGCTACGATGTCGCCGATTACACCGGCATCGAGCCGATGTTCGGGACGCTCGACGACTTCGACCGGCTGCTCTCGGCAGTGCACGAGCGCGGGCTGAAGCTGCTGCTCGACTTCGTGCCGAACCACAGTTCGGACCGGCACCCCTGGTTCCTGGAAAGCCGGGCGTCGCGCGACAACCCCAAGCGCGACTGGTATATCTGGCGCGATCCTGCGCCCGCTAAAGATGGAGAACGGGGCGGGCCGCCCAACAACTGGACCAGCGATTTCGGCGGCTCGTCCTGGGAGTGGGACGAGGCGACGGGGCAATATTACCTCCACGCCTTCCTGAAGGAGCAGCCCGACCTCAACTGGCGCAACCCGGAGCTGCGCGCGGCGATGCTGGACGTGCTGCGCTTCTGGTTCGATCGCGGCGTCGACGGCTTCCGGATCGACGTGCTGTGGCACATCGTCAAGGCGGAGGGCTTCCCCGACAACCCGCTCAACCCCGCCTGGGGCCCGCATCTGGGCGAGCGCGACAGGGTCTTTCAGGTCCACTCGACCGATCAGCCCGAGGCGCATGCGATTGCGGCCGATTTCCGCGCGCTCGCCGACGAATATGGCGCGCGCACCGGGCGCGAGCGCGTCCTGATCGGCGAGATCTTCCTGCCCTTCGAGCAGCTGGCGCGCTGGTACGGCACGCCCGAGCGGCCGCAGGTGCATCTGCCATTCAATTTCGCGCTGATCGAGAACCGCTGGGACGCCGCCGTGCTGCGCCGGGTCATCTCCGAGTACGAGGCGTCGCTGCCGCCCTGGGGCTGGCCCAACTGGGTGATCGGTAGCCACGACGCGCGGCGGATCGCGGCCCGGCGCGGCGAAGCGCAGGCGCGGGTAGCGGCCATGCTGCTGCTGACCCTGCGCGGCACGCCCACGGTCTATCAGGGCGACGAGATCGGCATCGGCAAGGTCGCGATCCCGCCCGACCGCATCCGCGACCCCCGCGAGCTGCGGGAACCCGGGCGCGGGCTGAACCGGGACCCGTCCCGCACGCCGATGCCGTGGGAGGACAGCCCGCAGGCGGGCTTCACCACCGCGGCCGAGACATGGCTGCCGCTTAACGACGACTGGCCGACCCGCAACGTGGCGGCGCAGGAGCGCGAGCTGGGCTCGATGCTCCACCTCTACCGCGCGCTGCTCGCGCTGCGCCGCGCACGCCCGGCCTTGGCGCTGGGGGAGGTTCGGCTGATCGAGGCGGCCGAAGGCGTGCTCGCCTATGAGCGGACGTTCGGCGACGAGCGGCTCGGGGTGGCGCTCAACCTCACCGCGAAGGCTAGGCCGCTCCCCTTTCAGGGCGAGGCGTTGCTGTCCACGCTGGACGGCGCCGCCGACGAGTTGCGCGGCAACGAAGGCGTGGTCGTCCAGCTCTGACGCCATTCCAGGCTCGTCCCGGCAGCCACCTCTCCGCGCTTCATACCGGTCGAGGCGGTGCCGCCCGGTGGGAGCGAGGACGAGCCTGGCATGACGATGGAAGGTCTTGGTTCGGCGGGAGCGCTAGGCCTAGGGGGAGCACCATGCGCATCGCCATGCTCGCCCCGATCTCCTGGCGCACGCCGCCGCGCGGCTATGGTCCGTGGGAGCTGGTGACCAGCCTGCTCACCGAAGGGCTGGTCGCGCGCGGGGTGGACGTGACCCTGTTCGCGACACGCGACTCCGAGACCGCGGGCACGCTCGCCGGCGTGGTTCCGCGCGGCTATTCGGAGGACCCTGCGGTCGATGCCAAGGTGTGGGAGGCGCTCCACATCGCGGAGGTGTTCGAGCGGGCGCACGAGTTCGACCTGATCCACAATCAGGCGGACTTCCTGCCGCTCGCCTTCTCGCGCCTTGTGGCGACGCCGGTGGTCACCACCATCCATGGCTTCTCGTCGGAGCGCATCCTGCCGGTCTACCAGCGCTATGACGGGCATGCCCATTACGTCGCGATCAGCGATGCGGACCGGCATCCCTCGCTGACCTACGCAGCGACGATCCATCACGGCATCCGCCTGGCGGAGTTTCCGGTCGGGCCCGGCGGCGACGACCTGCTCTTCTTCGGTCGCTTTCACCCCGACAAGGGCGCGGCGGTCGCGATCGACGCCGCGGCCGCGACGGGCCACCGTCTGGTCATGGCGGGGCTGGTGCAGGACGAGCGCTATTGGGCGGAGGAGGTCGCACCCCGGATCGATGGCGACCGGGTGCGTCACCTGGGCGTGATCGGCGGCGGGGACCGGGCCCGCACGCTGGGCGGGGCCAAGGCGCTCCTTCACCTGATCGGCTTCGACGAGCCGTTCGGCCTGTCGGTCGTGGAAGCGATGGCGTGCGGCACGCCGGTCATCGCCTATGCCCGCGGCTCCATGCCGGAGCTGATCGAAGACGGCGTCACTGGCTTCCTCGTCCGAAGCTTCGACGAAGCGGTGGCCGCTATCGACCGAGTGGGTGAGATCGACCGCGCGCGCTGCGCCGAACGCGCCCGCGCACGGTTCGGCGTGGAACGGATGACGGACGAGTATATCGCGCTATACAAGCGTCTGCTCGGCACGCAGGACGAAAGGGGACAGGCATGTATAGCCACATGATGGTCGGCACGAACGACACGGCGCGATCCAAGCGCTTCTACGACGCCCTGTTCGGGGCGGTCGGCGGCAAGCCGGGGATGCAGGACGACAAGGGCCGCCTGATCTATATGCACAAGGGCGGCCTGTTCCTGGTGACCCCGCCGATCAACGGGGAGCCCGCCACCCACGCCAATGGCGGCACGATCGGCCTTGCGATGGACACGCCCGAACAGGTCCACGCGTGGCACGACGCCGGCGTGACGGCGGGCGGCACCTCGATCGAAGATCCGCCCGGCGAACGGTCGGGCCCGTTCGGCAAGCTTTACCTCGCCTATCTGCGCGATCCGGACGGCAACAAGCTGTGCGCGATGCATCGTCCGTCGCGCGATTAAGCATTTTCTAGGGTTAACAATGCGTTAGCGAGGAGATTGTGACGCGGTCGGGGGTTTGGGTCGCAACGCCCGATGGGATCGAAAGGAGCGAGACGGTGGCGCGGGAACCTAAGCCAAGACCCGCCAGGCGGACGCAGGCGGAGCGCAGTGCGACCATGCGCGCCCGCCTGCTCGAGGCGGCGGTGACATGCCTGTACCTGCACGGCTACGGCGGAACCACCACCGTTTCGGTGGCTTCGCTGGCCGGGGTCAGCCGGGGTGCGATGCTGCACCATTTCCCCAGCAAGGCGGACCTGATGCTGGCGACGCTGGCCCACGTCCTGGAACGCAACGCGGCGAACTTCGAGACCGCCGCGAACCGTATCAACGATCCCTGGGAGCGCTATGCGGCGCTGCCGGACCTGCGGCTCGAGGTCGGCTCGCAGCCGGAGGGGGTCGCCTTCATGGAGATCATGGTCGGCGCGCGCAGCGACGACGCGGTTCGGCGCCGGTTCCCGGAGTTCCAGGAGAAGTTGAAGGGCCGTCTACTCCAGCGCCAGGCCGATTGGGCGAAAGCGTCGGGCGTCAAGGTCACGCCGCGCGATCAGGCTGTGTCGCGTACCGTCACTCTGGCGGTGTTCGGTCTCGCCATCCAGCGCCAGGTCCTGCCCGAGTCGGACGTGGAAGAGGTCCTGCAAGTGCTTCGAGACCTCAAGCGCGCCGCGATGGAGCCGGCCTGATAACATAGGCTACTGAACGCGCGCGCCTGTCGCTCGTTGATTGGGCATGATCGGCGTCCTGTCCGGCAACACAGACCCTCGCGCGGCGGCGCGCGATGCGTTCGCGGGCGCGCTCGCCGGCTTCGATCGCGCCCGGCCCGTGCTGCTGCTCGGCCATTTCGACGCGGACGGCCTGTCGGCGGTCGCGATCCTGGTCCGCGCGTTGCGCGCCGCCGGCTGGGCGGCCGAGCCGCGCATCACCGGCAAAGGCGAGACGCCCTGGGACGAACCGCTGGCGGGCGACCTGCGCGCCGTTGCGCCGGGCGGGCTGATCGTTACCGACCTCGGCACCCGTCCGGAGCCGGTGCTGCCGGGCGCGCCGACCGTAATCATCGACCACCATGTGCCGACCGGATCGCCGGCGGATGCGACGGTGGTGAGCGGGCATGGGCTCGTGCCCGAGCCGAGCTCCGCGCTCATCGCCTGGTGGTGCGCCGGCGCGCTTGGCGGTCAGGCTGATCTGCTCTGGCTCGCCGCGCTGGGCCTAATTGGGGACATGGCCGAGCGCTTCCCCGAGCTGGATGCAGCCGAGGCGCGCTGGGGCAAGACAGCGCTGAAGGATGCGGTGAGCCTGGTGAACGCGCCGCGCCGGACCGCCGCCGCGGATGCCAGTCCGGCGCTCGCACTGCTGCTCCGCGGCGACGGTCCCAAGGTCGTCACCAAGCAACCGGGCCCCGAGCGCGACGCGCTCATCGCGGCCAAGGAGGAGGTGAAGGCCGCGGTCGAGGACGCGCGCCGCGTCCCGCCGCGCGTCGTCGGCGACGTGGCGCTGATCCGGTTTCATGCGGCCCAGCAGATCCACCCTCTGATCGCCCAGCAATGGCGCGGGCGGCTGAAGGACAAGATCGTGCTCGCCGCCAACACCGGCTACCGGCCTGGCTGGGTCCATTTCGCGGCCCGGTCCGCGCGGGGCGAGAACCTGGTCGACTTCCTCCGCGCCCACCGCCCGGCGGGCGCCGGCAGCCGCTACGGCTCCGGCCATGCCCAGGCGACGGGCGGCGCGCTCCGCCCGGCCGACTGGAACGCCTTCGTCCGCGCCCTCGGCTTTCCCGATCAACAGGTGCCCGCATGACCAGACCGCTCCGCCTCGGCTTCCCCGTCAAGGTGATGGGCCGCCCCGACCTGAAGACGCAGGACACGCGGCGCTGGCAGAAGAACCCGCACCTGAAATGCTCGCTCGAGCATCTAGACCGCGTGCTCGACTATCTCGCGAGCGAGCGGCTCGACATGTACCGGCTGTCATCGGACATCGCGCCCTACGCGACACACCCGGACATGCCGCAGTTCCATAACATGGTCGCCGAGAGCGACGCGGAGCTGCGCGCGTTCGGGGCCAAGGCGAAGGCGCTCGACATCCGCCTGTCCTTCCACCCTTCGCAATATGTGCTGCTCAACTCGCCCGACCCGGAGCTGACCAAGAAGAGCATCTGGGACCTGTCGAGCCAGGCGGAGATGCTCGACCGGATGGAGCTCGGGCCCGAGGCGGTGATGGTGACGCATGTCGGCGGCGTCTACGACGACCGCGAGGCGAGCCGCGCGCGCTGGATCGAAGGCTGGGACCAATGCCCTGAGCATGTCCGCCGCCGGCTGGTGCTGGAGAATGACGACATCCGCTTCGACGCCGCCGACGTACTGTGGATCCATGAGCGCACCGGCGTGCCGCTGGTGTTCGACTATCAGCATTTCTGGTGCTTGAACCATCAGCGGCTCGACATGCGCGAGACGCTGGAGCGCTTCCTCGCCAGCTGGCCCGCGGGGGTCAGGCCCAAGATCCACTTTTCCAGCCCCCGCACCGAGCTGCGCGAGGTGAAGCGCAAGATCACGCCCAAGCAGCGCGCCAGCGCAAAAGCGGGCCAGGGCCGGGCGAAAGCGGGTGAAGTGCTGAAGGCGCCGGTCAAGGCGACCGCGCGGATCAAGACCGTGCTGCTCCCGCCGATCTGGACGGGCCATTCGGACTTCACCAACCCCTTCGAGTTCGCGACGTTTATGCGCATGGCGCACGATCTCGAGTTCGACGTGATGATGGAGGGCAAGTCCAAGGACCTGTCGCTCCTCAGGCTCCGCCCCGACCTGCTGCGCTTCGCTCCCGACGTGGCGGCGCGCTTCGGCATCACCGCCGCCGACGCGGCGCAGCTGGCGGAGGACGAGGCGGCGCTGGAGCGGGGCGTGGCGGCGGAGGGCGAGCCCGATGTCGACGAGGGCGAGCAGCTCCTCGCGGCGGAGTGAACCCTCCCCAACTTGCCCCGTCGCGCCCATCTGGTGCATGACGGTGGAAGCTGAGAAAGGGTAGCGATGCGGCGCAATGCGCTGGTGACCAGGCTGGAACATCACATTCCGCTGACGCATGCCGAACGCACGGCGCTGGAGGAGGTCAGCCGGAGGGAGCTTCGGCTGAAACCGGGCGCGGTCCTGATGACGCAGGACAAACCCAACGACCGGATGTTCGTCGTCCAGCATGGCTGGGTCCACAGCGCCCGCACCTTGCCGAACGGTTCGCGGCAGATCGTCGGGTTCCATTACGCCGGCGACCTGGTCGGCACCTCGTCGATTGCCTGGAGCATCGCGACGAACACCGTGACCGCGATCAGCGACTGTATCGTATCGGAGATGACGAAGCCCGAGCTGGGCAGGCTCTTCGTCGAACAGCCGCGGCTGGCGGGCGCCTTCTACGCCATCGCCTCGGCCGATTTCGTCGCGATGGGTGACCGGCTGACCTCGGTCGGGCGGATGGGCGCGGTGGAGCGGTTGGCGCTAATGCTGCTCGACATGCTGGCGCGGCTGCGGGCGACGGCGGGGGGCGTGATCGACTCGTTCGACCTGCCGCTGACGCAGCAGGACATCGGTGACGCGGTCGGGCTGACCAAGGTGCATGTCAGCCGCACCTTCGGCGAGATGGAGCGCCGGGGACTAATCGCGCGCAACGCCCGGCGGGTGCGGGTGCTGGAAGAGCGCAAGCTCATCGAGATGACCGGGTTCGTCGATCGCCACAATGTGATCGAGACGGACTGGGTCCCCTTGCCGCACGCCGCCGTCGCGGCCTGAGCTTCGGTCAGACGCGCTTCACCCAGGTGCGGGACAGGGCGACGGGCGCGAAGCCCCGGCGCGCATAGAGCCGCTTGGGCGTGTCATGGGCATGCGCGTCCAGGAACACGGCGTCGCAGCCGGCGCGCGGCCTCGACGATGACGCCGCTCATCAGCCCGCGACTGCGCGGTCCGCACAGGCCCAGTTCGCATCCCAGGTGTCCGGGTGCGCCGGCGTGCGACGAGCGTAACGCCGTCGCACTCCTGAGCTTCATAGCCCTGGCGCCGAAACCAGCGCCGCGCGGCGGCGACCCGTTCGGCGTCAGTCGTCGTCGCGGTCGCGGCGCTTGGCGTAGAGCACCGCCCCCGCCACCGCCGCCGAACCGATCGCCGCGCCCACGCCGATCGCGCCGATCTGCCAAGTGAGCGCACGGTCGCGCTTGGATTTCTTCGCCCGCTTGGCCACCGCCGCGGCCCGCTTCGCCTCCGCCACGATCTCGTTCTCCGTTTCCTCGGTCGGCTCGGTCACGCCTTCTCTCCTGTCCGTTCGGCATAGCGCGTGCGGAAGCCGGTGGCGAACGACCTCAGCCGTCCCTCGGCGATCGCGGCGCGCAGGTCCGCCATCAAAGTCTCGTAGAACCAGATATTGTGTTCCGTCATCAACATCGCGCCGAGAATCTCCTGCGCGCGCACGAGGTGGTGCAGATAGGCGCGCGACCAGCGGGCGCAGACGGGACAGGGACAGTCAGCGTCGAGCGGACCCTGATCCTCGGCGTGGCGGGCGTTGCGGATGTTGAGCGGGCCCGAGCGGGTGAAGGCCTGACCGGTGCGTCCGGAGCGCGTGGGTAGCACGCAGTCGAACATGTCGACGCCGCGTTCCACCGCGCCGACGATGTCGGTCGGCTTGCCCACGCCCATCAAATAGCGGGGCCTGTCCGCCGGCAGCTGTCCGGGCGCGAAGTCGAGACAGCCGAACATCGCTTCCTGCCCTTCGCCGACCGCCAGGCCGCCGATAGCGTAACCGTCGAAGCCGATCGCGGTCAGCGCGTCGGCCGACGCCCGGCGCAGGTCCTCGTCCAGCGCGCCCTGCTGGATGCCGAAGATCGCGTTCTCCGCCGCATGATCCCCGCCTGCGTCGAAGGCGTCGCGCGAGCGCCTGGCCCAGCGCATCGAGCGCTCCATCGCCTCGGCACGCACGTCGCGCGTGGCGGTGGTCGGCACCAGCTCGTCGAAGCACATGACGATGTTGGAGCCGAGCAGCCGCTGGATTTCGATCGAGCGCTCCGGCGTCAGCAGGTGGCGCGTGCCGTCGAGGTGCGATTTGAACGACACCCCGTCCTCGCTGCGCTTCGTCAGTTCCGCCAGGCTCATCACCTGATAGCCGCCGGAGTCGGTCAGGATCGGCCGGTCCCAGCCCATGAAGTCGTGCAGTCCGCCCAGCCGCGCGACCCGCTCGGCGCCGGGCCTGAGCGTCAGGTGATAGGTGTTGCCGAGGATGATGTCGGCACCCGCCGCGGCCACGTCGTCAGGCTTCATCGCCTTTACCGTCGCAGCCGTGCCGACCGGCATGAAGGCGGGCGTACGGATCACGCCGCGTCGCATCGCGATCGCGCCGGTGCGTGCGCGACCGTCGGTGGCGTGGATGGTGAACTGAAAGCGGGGCGGCATGGAAGCGTGCGCTTTGGCGCGGGCGGGCCGCGCTGTCGAGGCGACGACCCCTAATCAGAGGGCCGACTGCGCCGGATCGGCACGGTCCCGACATGGGACGACGTTAATCTTGTAGCTTCGGCCCGCGCCCCGCACCTCCCGGCCATCATATCAGTGGGGGTCCTCATCGTGTCCAAGGTCATCGTCATCGGTCTCGCCGCCGCCCTGCTCGGGGCCGCCTCGGCCTCCGACGCCGCCATCACCGTCAGCAGCACGCCGTTCGCAAGCTTCGATGCCGCCGCGCAGCATGTCATCATCGATTTCGACGCACCGCTGGCGAGCGGCTTCACGATCACAGGCGGTCTGCAGCGCACCGCCAACGACAGCCTCGGCGCCCAGCCGGCGATCGCGCCGAACGTGAAGGGCACGTCGCGATACTGGAGCATCAACCCCGGCAACCCCGGCACGCTTCAGTCGACGACGGGCGGCTATCGTCAGGTCAGCTTCCTGTGGGGCTCGATGGACAAGTACAACACGCTGACGCTGCTCGGCGCCGGGGGTTCGGTGCTGGGCAGCTGGACCGGCGCGCAGGTCTATCAGCCGAGCAACGGCGACCAGTTCGGGTCAGGGACGAACCGGCGAGTCATGTTCACTTCGAGCGCCAATCTGATCCACGGCATCCGGCTGAACTCGACGCAGCCCGCCTTCGAGATCGACGACGTGGCCTTCGCGCAGCCGGTGCCGGAGCCGGCGACCTGGGCCATGATGATCCTGGGGTTCGGTGCCATCGGCGGTTCGTTGCGCTCGCGCCGCCGGATGTCGGCGCTGGCCTAATCGCGATCGGGGTCGGGCGGATCGGGGGTACCGCCAGGCACTCCCGGCACCCGCTCGGCCCGGCGCTTGCCGCGGCGGCTTGGGTCGGCGGTGGGCAGCGCGCGAAGCGTCAGCGCCTCGGCCCGCGTCACGCCGCCGTTAGCGTCCTTGTCCAGTCGCGTGAAGATCCTGCTGAACTGCGCCTGCAGCTCGTCGGGCGTGATGCGGTCGTCGGCGCTGCGGTCGACCTCGAACGGGCTGGGCAGCGCGCCCTGATCGCCCAGCCATTTCTGCTGCCAGGCCGCGAAGTCCAGATAGCCTAGCGTCCGCTCGCCGAAGCTGCGCACGAGGCAGCCTTCCATCTCCGTTCGCGTGGTTCGGCCATCGGCGTCCGCGTCGCAAGCGACGATCAGCATGGCCGCGGGCTCCACGGTCAGCGTCGCCGGCACCTGCTCGTTCGGCTTGGCCGGCCCGACCACCCGTACTTCCGGCCCGGTCTGCGCCGGGGCGGCGGCCATCAGCAGGGCGAGCGCGAGCATGGCGAAGCCTCAGGGCAGCAGCAGCGACGAGTCGCCATAGGAGTAGAAGCGGTACCCCTGCGCGATGGCATGGGCGTAGGCGGCCTGCATCCGCTCGCGTTCCATCAGCGCCGAGACCAGCATGAACAAGGTCGAGCGCGGAAGGTGAAAATTGGTCATCAGCCCGTCGATGCCGCGGAAGCGGTAGCCTGGAGTGATGAAGATGCTGGTGTCGCCCTCGAACGGGCGCACCACGCCGTCCTCGCCCGCGGCGCTCTCGATCAGGCGCAGGGGCGTGGTGCCAACCGCGACGACCCGGCCGCCGGCGGCGCGTACCGCGTTCATCCGGTCTGCCGCCGCGGCGTCCAGCCGGCCCCATTCGGCATGCATCCGGTGGTCGGCCGTGTCCTCGGCCTTGACCGGCAGGAAGGTGCCCGCGCCGACGTGCAGCGTGAGCGTGACATGCTCGATCCCCGCCGCCGCCAACGACGCCATCAGCTCGGGCGTGAAATGCAGGGCGGCGGTGGGGGCCGCCACCGCGCCCGGCGCATCGGCGAACATGGTCTGATAGTCGTCGCGATCGCGCGCATCGGCGGGCCGGCGCTGGGCGATGTAGGGCGGGAGCGGCATGGTGCCGGCACGCTCCAGCAGCAGCTCGACGGGCTCCTCGCCGCCGAACTCCAATGCCCAGCTTCCGTCTTCGTCCCGGTCGCGCGCGGTCGCCTCCACCCCGCCGCCGAACGCGACGACATCGCCCTCGCGCAGCCGCCGGCCGTTCCGAACGAAGGCGCGCCAGCGGCGCAGGCCTTCGCGCTTGTGCAGCGTCGCGCCAATCCTCGCATCCCCCCGGCGACCCTCGAGTTGCGCCGGGATCACCTTGGTGTCGTTGAACACCAGCAGGTCGCCGCGCCGGAGCTCGCCCGGCAGATCGCGGACATGCCGATCCCGGGTCTCTTCCCCGGCCAGGACGAGGAGCTTCGCCGCGTCGCGCGGGCTCGCCGGCCTGAGCGCGATCCGGTCTTGAGGCAGGTCGAAGTCGAAAAGATCGACGTTCACGGCCGCCGGGCGGGGCGTCGGCGGGCTGGGGCAGGGGCGGCGCGGGCCGGCTTAGGTGCGGCGACTGCGGGGCCAGTCGGCAACAGCGCCTCCACGTCCGCCTGGGTCGCGGCGGCGGGCGATGTCACCGGAGCCGGCTGATAGGCCGGCGGATTGTCGGCCAGTACATAGGCGCGGAGGATGCGGGCCGGATTGGCGGGCGGCTCGCCGCGCTCGATCGCATCCACATATCGCATGCCGTCGATCACGCGCCCGAACACAGTGTACTTCTTGTCCAGCGCCAGCCGCGGGTGAAAAACGATGAAGAACTGCGAGTTGGCGCTGTCCTTGTCCTCCGCGCGCGCGGCCGACACCGCGCCGCGGACATGGGGCAGGTAGTTGAACTCGGCCGGCACGTTGGGCAGGTCGGATCCGCCGGTGCCGTCGCCCTTGGGGTCGCCGCCCTGCGCCATAAAGCCCTCGATCACCCGGTGAAAGGTGAGGCCGTCATAGAAGCGCCGCCGGGTCAGCTCCTTGACCCGCGCCACCATCTTGGGCGCGACGTCCGGCCGCAGCCAGATCGTCACGCGCCCGCCGGTCGACAGGTCGAGCACCCAGATGTTCTGCGGGTCCGTGATCGACGCGACCGGCTGGCGCGGCTGGGCAGCGTCTTGCGCCAGCGCGGGAAGGGAGAGCAGCGACAGGACGAGCGTAAGGAGGGCGACGATGAAGCGCATGGAGCAACCTGATGGGGGACTGGTCCGCTTAAAGCGAAACCGCCCTTGCGCCAAGGTGAACGGCGCGCGGCGTTCGGACGGAAGAACCGTTCAGCCCCGCACCCAATCCGCGACCTCGCCCGCGATCTGGTTGGCGGCCTGGTTCAGCGCCGGTCCCGCATTGGCCGGATCGATCGCGCCGACTGGCACCCGCGCCTCGAAACGGCGCTTCTCGACCGCGGTCTGGCCCGCTCGCACGAGCGTGGCGTCGTAGGTGACCACCGCCTGCAGCGCACCTGCATCGAGGCCGAAGTTCCTCAGCTCGCCACCGAGCGTCGCACTGGGATCGCTGAGCGACTGAACGCTCTGCAGGACCACCATGCCCGCTCGCGCCGTCAGCGTGTCGCCGAGCAGGCGCGCGAACAGACGGGCCGGCGGTTCCGACCAGGCGGCGTCCTTCAGATAGGCGATGCTGATGGCGCTCGCCTGCACCGGCACGCGCTGCGTCGCCAGGGCGGCGGGCGTTGCCGGCGCCTGGACGACGATGGACCGCGACCGGGCGGAACTCTGTGACGCGCCGACCGCGATCGGCGCGGCGGGGGTGAGGGTGAACAGCGCGGGCGGCGGCTTTGCGCCAAAGCTGATGCAGCCGGCGAGCGACAGGGGGATGAGGGCGACGAGCTGCTTCATGGTGTCACTTGCCCTTGTAATCGGGGAGACGGCCGCCGCCGGCGATCGCGCCGACGCCGCCCTGGTCGACTTTCTCGGCGACGGAGGCGAGCGCGGAGGCGGTGACCCGCAGGTCGCGCACGAGCGCGTTCGCCTCCGGGATGGTCTGTTTGGAAAAGGTGGTCAGACCCGGTTCGGCCGCGCCGATTGCACCGGACAGGGCGTCAGCCGACTTCTGGGCCGACACGATGGCGCGATCCAGATCCTGCAGGACCGGGCGGACGTCGTTGGCGAGCACGCCGTTGGTGGTCGCCGCCAGATCGCCGATCTTCTGGCTTGCATCGCCCGCCTGCTGGATCGCCACGCGCGTTTGGGCCAGCGTCGCCGCGATCTCAGGCGCGCGGTCGGCAAAGGCGCGGGTCAGCTGGTTGGTGTTGCGCAGGATGCCGACGATCGACTCCTGGTTGCGATCGCCGAGCAGCACGGTAAGCCGATCGGTCAGCGCGGACAGATTCTCCAGCAGGCGAGGGGCCGACGCGAGCAGCGCGCCAAAGCCGCCGGCCCTAGGCGGGATCTCGGGCACGCCGTTGCGACACCCTGGCCCCGGCCCGTCCGTGGGGCAAATCAGCGGCTGACCGCCGCGACGCGCCCCGTCGAGGAGCACGGAGCAGGTACCCGTGAAGCTGCACTGCGCGCTAGCGAAGGTGCCCTGCAGGATTGGCGTCTCTGGGCGGACCGAGATGCGGACCCGGATCAGGTCGGGATCAGGCTTCCACAGCGCGATCTCCTCCACAGTCCCCTCGGGCACGCCGGAGTAGGTGACAGCGCTACCCTTCGCCAGGCCGTCGACCGACTGCTGGAAGAAGATGTCGTACTCCTTCTTCTCGTCGCCGCCGAGCCGGGCGAGCCACACGGTGAAGAGCGCCAGCACCGCGAGCAGGATCAGCACGACGGCGCCGACCAGGACGTGGTTGGAGCGCGTTTCCATCAATGAGCCCTCATCTGCGCGGTGCTGATCCCCGCTTCTTTGTCCTGCTCGTCCCGGACCTCGGTCGGGTGCGCGGCGGCGTCCGCCTCCGCACTTTCGTGCGCCTGCGCGGAGGCGACCGCGGCCCGGCCGCGCGGCCCGCGGAAATACTCCTGGATCCAGGGATGATCGGTCGCGAGCAGCTCATCGATCGTGCCGATCGCCGTGACCTTCTTGTCCGCAAGCACGGCGACCCGGTCGCAGATGGCGTAGAGCGTGTCGAGGTCGTGCGTGATCAGGAACACCGTCAGCCCCAACGTCCGTTGCAGCCCATGGATCAGCTCGTCGAACGCGGCGGCACCGATCGGGTCCAGCCCGGCGGTGGGCTCGTCCAGGAACAGGAGCTCGGGATCGAGCGCCAGGGCGCGGGCGAGGCCGGCGCGCTTCTTCATTCCGCCCGACAGCTCGGCTGGGAATTTGGGGCCGGCGTCGGCGGGCAGGCCGGTCATGACAACTTTATAGGCCGCAATCTCGTCGAGGAGCGCCTGGCCGATGTCCGGGTAGAATTCGCGGAGCGGCACCTGCACATTTTCCGCCACGGTCAGCGTCGAGAACAGCGCGCCGCCCTGGAACAGCACGCCCCAACGCTTGCGAATCTCCACCGCCTCGGTTTCGGTACGGCCGATGGTGGGCTCGCCGAACACGGTGATGTCGCCGGCGAGCGGGGTCTGCAGGCCGATGATGGAGCGCATCAGCACCGACTTGCCCGTGCCCGAGCCACCGACCACGCCCAGGATCTCGCCCCGGCGCACGTCGAGGTCCAGCCCGTCATGGACGATCTGCTCGCCGAAGCCGTTGGTCAGGCCGCGGACCTGGATGATCGGCTCGCTGCGATTGCGCCGGGCCATTAAAGCGTCTCCTCCCCGCTCGCATAGGCCATCACGGAGCCAAAACCGGCCCACAGGTAGGAACGAGGAGGGCGCGATGCCAACGCATCTCGACCGAGGTGTGACGCCGCTGTGGGCCGGTTTCGGCCCGCCCCGGAGGGGTCGCCCGGAGAGGCGCAGGGGCCGCGTCGCCGCTGCTTGCGCGTAGCCATGGCTACGCGACAGCGCACCGCTTTTCGCCCCTGCACCTCTCCGGGCGATGCTGGCCTATGCGAGCGGGGAGGAGACACCCTTAGTTCCACCCCACCCAGGTGAAGAACACCGCGAAGAAGGCGTCGAGCACGATGACCATGAAGATCGCCTGCACCACCGCCGCCGTGGTCCGGCTGCCGACCTGTTCGGCGTCGCTTTCGACCAGCATGCCCTGGAAGCAGCCTGCGACGGCAATGATCGCGCCGAACACGGGCGCCTTGATGAGGCCGATATAGAGGTCGGTGATCGGCACCACCTCGCGGATGCGCTGGATATAGGTCGCGGGCGGGATGCCCTGATCGATCCAGACAAGGACGCCGCCACCGATTAGCGCGATCATGCAGGCATAGAAGCCGAGCAGCGGCATCATCAGCACGGCGGCGAGCACGCGGGGGACGACCAGCGCCTCCATTGGCGACACGCCGATGGTGCGCATTGCGTCGATCTCTTCGGTCAGCTTCATGGTGCCGAGCTGCGCGGCAAAGGCGGAGCCCGACCGGCCCGCGACCATGATCGCGGTCATCAGCACACCCATCTCGCGAAAGGTGAGGCGGCCAACGAGATTGATCGTGAAAACCTCAGCCCCGAACTGCGCGAGCTGGACCGCGCCCTGTTGCGCGATCACCATGCCGACCAGGAAACTCATCAGGCCGATGATGCCGAGCGCGGTGACGCCGACCACCTCGAAGCGCTGCACGACCGCATTGAAGCGGAAGCGGCTCGGGTGGCGGACGATGCCCACGAACGCGAGCGCAGTCGCGCCGAGGAAGGCGATGAGCCCCAGCATGGTCCGCCCAGCCGTCGCGGTGGCCTGACCGACCTCCTCGAACAGCCGGACGACGCCATGGGCGGGCTTGGCGCGCTGAGCGACCGGCTGCTCGGCGGCGACCACCTGGTCGAACAGAAGCTGGTTGTCCTCGTCCAGCCCCTCCACGCGCGCGTCGTGCCGCGCGGCGAAACGATGGACGAGCCACGCGCCGACCGTGTCGATCCGCTCCACCCCGCTAAGGTCGATCCGCGACACGGCGCCGTCGTAGCGGTCGAGCCGCTCCGGCAGGCCGCCCAGCCGCGCCAGCGACAGATCGCCGCTGAAGCGGAGCGTGCCGTCGCGCGCATCCTGGTCGAAGTCGGCCGCCGCCCGCATCGCGCTCACCTCTGGGCGAAATCCCGCGCGCGGGCAAGCGCGGGGGCAGAGAGGGCCCTCATCGCTCAGCCGAGCCCAACATCGACGGCGTGGATGACCAGGCCGACCAAGCCGCCGACCAAGGTGCCGTTCACGCGGATATACTGCAGATCCTTACCGACGGCATTTTCCAGGCGGCGGGTGATCGTGCGCGTATCCCAGCTATGGACCGTCTCGGACACCAGGCGGACGATCCCGTCGCCATAGTCGGTGGCGGCCCCCACCGCCGCGCGGCGGACGAAGCGGTTGATGGCGCAGGCGAGGCGGCGATCGGAGCGCAGGGTGTCTCCGATCTGGCGAAGCACGTCGCCGAGCCGCCCGCGCATGGCGCGCTCGGGATCGCGGGCGATCGCGAGCAGTCCGGCGCGCGCCTGTTCCCACAATCCCTCCAGCCAGCGCTGCATGGCCGGGTTCGCGATCAGCTCCTCCTTCATCCGCTCAACCTTCGCCTGGAACGCGGGGTCGAACCGCAAATCCCATGCGAGACGGTCGAGGCCGTTCTCCGCCCGTAGGCGCAGCGGGTGCTCGGGGTTCGTCGCCATGTCGTTGAGCAGCCCCGACAGGCCGTCGATCAGCTTGTTCGCGACGGTTTCGTCCAACCCCGTCCAGCGGAGGATCGCACCAGCCTTGTCGTGGACGATCTGGCGGATGAGGTGCTCGTTTTCAGCCAGCGCTCCGCTGGCCCATTTGATGGCCGAGTCGAGCAGCGGGAGGTGCCGGTTCTCGGCCATTGCGGCCTTGAGGAACTGGCCGAGCGCGGGAGCGACGTGCATCTCGGTCACGCGCGTGGCGATCGCGCCCTTGAACAGGCCGCCGAGGCGGTGCGGGTCGAGCGCCTCCAGGACCTGAGCGACCATCTTCGACGCGCCGGCGCGGAAGCGGCCGCCGGCACCCTCGGCCGGGTCGGTCAGCCAGCGCGCGATCGCGCCGGCGACGTCGAGACGCTGCATGCGCCGCGCGATCACGGAGGTGATCAGGAAGTTCTCGCGCAGGAATTGGGCGAGCTGATCGCCGATCCGCTCCTTGTTCCTCGGCACGATCGCGGTGTGGGGGATCGGAAGGCCGAGCGGATGGCGGAACAGCGCGGTGACGGCGAACCAATCGGCCATGCCGCCGACCATCCCGGCCTCGGCGAACGCGTTGACGAAGCCCCAGACGGGGTGGACCGGCATCAGCGATCGGCTGGCGAGATAGACCGCCGCCATGGCGAGGAGCAGCCCCGTCGCGACCAGCCGCATCCGGGTGAGCCCCGGCGGCGGAACGTCGAAACCGGCGCGGGCGGGAGCTCTCATCGGGGAGAGAATACGTCAGCCGAAGGGAAGTTCACATCGTCACCCCGGCCTTGAGCCGGGATCCCGCTTCTTCGGGCGGCTCAAGGCGGCAGAGCCCCGGCCCAAGGCCGGGGTGACGGAGGTCCCGATCACTCCGCCGCCGCAGGCCCCGGATCCTGATAGCCCAGCCGGCCGGCGGTCCCACCCAGCGCGGGCCGCGACGGCCCGCCCTCGATCACGGGCGTGCCGTCGTCGCCGGGGCGATAGGTGAGCAGCCGCCCGCCCAGCTTCGCCCCGATCGCCCGCTCGGCTCCCAGCGCCAGGCTGAAGATCGCCGGCACGATCACCAGCGTGAGGACCGTGGAAAGCGTCAGGCCGCCCATGACCGAGATGCTCATCGGCGCCCGCCACGCGCTGTCGCCGGTCAGCGACAGCGCGGTCGGGATCATGCCGGCGACCATCGCCACCGTGGTCATGACGATCGGCTGCGCGCGCTTGTGGCCTGCATCGAGGAGCGCGTCGAAGCGGCGTACGCCCTTCGCCATCTCTTCGAGCGCGAAGTCGATCAGCAGGATCGAGTTCTTCGCGACGATGCCGAGCAGCATCAGGAGACCGATATAGACCGGCAGCGACACCGCCATCCCCGCGATTTTCAGCGCGATGCACGCGCCGAGCGGCGCGAGGAAGAGCGAGAACAGGTTCACGAAGGGCGGCAGGAAGCGGTGGTAGAGCAGCACCAGCACCGCGAATAGCAGGAAGAAGCCGGCGAAGACCGCGGTGATGATGTTGCTGACCAACTCGGCCTGCGCCTTCGACTGCCCCACCGTCATGCGGGTCACCCCAATGGGCAGGTTCTTGACCGTGGGAAGCTGGTTGATCTGCTTCAGCGCATCACCCTCGATCACGCCGGAAGCCAGGTCCGCGCCGATCGTGAGCTGGCGTTGTTGGCTGATCCGGTCGATCTGCGTCGCGCCGGCGCCGAAGCCGATGTCCGCCACGACTTTGAGCGGCACCGAACCGCCCGACTGAGTCGGCACCGCCAGGTTTTCGATATTGGCGAGCCGCTCGCGGGCGTTCTCGGCGAAGCTGACCCGGATGGGGATCTGCCGATCGGACAGAGAATAACGTGCGGACGCTTGGTCCACCTCGCCCATGGTGGCGACGCGGATCGCGTTGGAGAGCGCGACCGTGGTGATCCCCAGATCCGCGGCGAGATCGGCGCGCGGCCGGATCACGATCTCCGGTCGTTGCAGGCCGCCTTCGACACGCGGACTCTGGAGCACACGCAGGCCCTGCATCTCTGCGACGATTCGGTCGCCGGTCGCCTGGAGTAGGGCGGGGTTGTCGCCGCCCAGCACGATCGTCAGGTCGCGGCTCGGGCCGCCCCAGCCCATCCGGTTGAGGAAGGAGACGCGCGCGTCCGGGATGGTAGCGAGCTGCGGCGCCATCGAGCGCTCGAACTGAACGCTCGTCATCGGTCGATCTTCGGTCAGCAACGCTGTGACGCGGCCGTTCCCCGCCCAAGCGCGCTGGTACACACCCTCCACCATGTCGGTCTTTTGCCGCAGGGTGGCGGCCACACGGTTCACCACGGCTTCCGTCTGTTCCAAGGTCGAGCCTGGCGGCAGGGTGACGGTCACGACGGAGCGGTCGCTGTCCTGCGGCGGCTGGAACTGCTGGGGCAGGCTGATAAACAGCGCGATGGTGAGCGCGAACGCGCCGAACGCCATGCCCAAGACCCAGACGCGGTGGTCCAAGAAGCGAGCCATGCGCCGCCCGAGCCAGGTGCTCGCCCGCGCCTTGGCCGCACGGAAACGCGTCAGGTCGACCGACCAGCGGAGCACGCGCATGTAGAGGCGCATCACCGGGCCGTCGGGCTTGTCCTCGTGACCATGGGCCTTGAGGAAATAGGCCGCGACCATGGGCGTGATCATGCGCGCGACCGCGAGGCTCATCAGCACGGCGGCGACGACGGTCAGGCCGAAATTCTTGAAAAACTGGCCGGAGATGCCGGGCATGACGCTGACCGGCATGAACACCGCCACAATGGCCATGGTGGTGGCGAGCACCGCCAGCCCGATCTCGTCGGCGGCGTCGATCGACGCCTGATAGGCCGATTTGCCCATCTTCATGTGCCGGACGATGTTCTCGATCTCCACAATCGCGTCGTCGACCAGCACGCCCGCGACCAGGCTGAGCGCGAGCAAAGTCATCTGATTGAGGCTGAACCCCATCAGCTCCATGAAGAAGAAGGTCGGGATGGCCGACAGCGGGATGGCCAGCGCCGAAATCGCGGTCGCCCGCCAGTCGCGCAGGAACAGGAACACGACGAGCACGGCCAGCACCGCGCCCTCGACCATCGCCTCGATCGCGCCTTCATAGGCGATCTCGGTGTCCTTCACGCTGGTGTTCAGCAGCTGGAACCGCACCTTCGGGTTGCGCTCCTCCAGCTTCTTCAACGCCTTCTCGGCGGCGTGGAAGACGGTCACGTCCGAGGCGCCCTTGGAACGCTTGATCTCGAACGATACGACCTGGCGACCGTCGAAGGCCGCGCGCGAGCGCTGATCGGCGAACGCGTCGCGGACCTGCGCGATGTCGCGCAGCCGAACCGTCCGGCCCGGCCCGACATTGATCAGCGTGTCGCCGAGCGCGTACACGTCGGGCGCGTTACCCAGCACGCGCACCGACTGTTCGGTGCCGGCGATCCGCGCCTTGCCGCCGGTCGCGTTCAGATTAGTCTGGCGGAGCTGCGCGTTGACCGCCGCGGCCGAGAGGCCAAGCGCCTGCAGCTTCACCGGGTCCAGAACGACGCGGATCTCGCGACTGACGCCGCCGATCCGCTCCACCCCACCCATGCCGGGGACGTCGAGCAGCTCTTTCGTGACGGTATCGTCGATATACCAGCTGAGCTGCTCGACGGTCATGTCGCTGGTCAGCGCGGAGAAGCTGGCGATCTCGTTCTCGGTGGTGTCCACCCGCCCGATCTGCGGCTCCAGGATGCCGTCGGGCAGGTCGGCGCGGATCTGCGTGATCGCGTTACGCAAGTCGTCGACCGCGCGGTCGATGTCCGCGCCAATCTTGAGCTGCAGAACCGTGTTGGTAGACCCCTCCTGCACCGTCGAGCGCAGCTCGTCCACGCCCTGAACGTTGCGCGCCGCCGCTTCGACCCGCTTGGTGACCTGCGTCTCCAGTTCGCTGGGCGCGGCGCCCGGCTGGCTTATCTGGACATACGCGATCGGGAAATCGATGTCCGGATCCTGGTTCACGTCCAGCCGCATGAAGCTGATGATCCCGGCGACCGTCAGTGCCAGGAACAGCACGATCGGCACGACCGGGTTGCGGATCGACCAGGCGGAGATGTTGCGGAAGCTCATGTGGTCACACTCCCGGGCGTCAGCCCGCCGTCGCGGGCGCGGCCGCCCGGGTCTGCAAGATCGGCTTCACCTTCTGGCCGGGCGACAGGAAGGCACCGGCCGCCACCACGATCCGCTCGGCGCCGGTCAGCCCGTCAAGGATCGCGACACCCTGATCGGTAACCGCGCCGGTCCGGACCGGCCGCTTCACCGCCCGGTTCTCCGCGTCGACGACATACACGTAATTGCCGCTGCGGTCGGTCTGCACCGCGGACTCGGGCAGCAGCGGCACGACGTTCGCGCCGCCGACGATCGTCGCCGCCGCGAAGCCGCCCGGCCGCAGCGCCGGGTCGTACTTGAGCGCGATCCGCGCGACGCCCTGGCGTGTCTGCGGGTCGATCACCGGCGAGACCTGCCAGACCTGACCCTGGAAGCTACGGTCGGAGCCGACCGGGGTGACGGTAGCGCGCGCGCCGGGGCGCAGGCCCGTCAGGTCGGCCTCGGATAGCAGTGCGCGCATCTCAAACTCGCCATCCTTCGCGATCCGGAACAGCACTCCCGAGCCGGCGCTGATCACCTGACCCGGCTCGACGGCTCGTGTCAGCACCAGGCCGGCCGCCGGCGCGCGCAGGTCGAGACGGACATTGGCCGCCCGTTGCTGCGCCAATTGCGCCTGGGCGACGCGGACGCGCGCGACCGCCGCGTCCCGCGCCGCCGTGCGGCTGTCGATGTCCGCCCGGCTGACGAAACCGTTGGCGACCAGCGCCTTCGCGCGATCGAGATTGTTCTGGGCCAGCTGCGCGTCGGCCTGAGCAACGCGGATCTGCGCGGCAAGGCTCGCGGCGGTCTGCGTCTGAACGCCACGATCCACGGTTGCGAGGATCTGGCCCGCGCGAACCCACTGTCCGGGCTCCACCAGCACGGCCGTTACGCGCCCGCCCTCGCCGACTTCACCAACCGGCATCTCTCGCCGGGCCGCCAGCGAGCCATTCGCGGAGATCACGCGATCAACGGTCTGCCGGCCGGGGGCCATCACGGTCACGGGCGGGGCCTGCTCGATCGACGGCCCCTTGGGTTTGGCCTCGCCGCCGCGGCCGAAAGCGTACCAGGCGCCGACCAGCGCGAGCGCAACCACGACGGCGATCCACACCGCACGGCGACGGCCGCGCGGCCGCTCCTCGCCCGGCAGGGCGAGCGTCTCGGTGTGCCCCAACTGGCCCGACTCGTAATTCATCCCTAGGTCCTGTTTCCGCTCGGCCTGCTGTATTAGATCGCTAAACCACTTAGCTCAAGCCCCAAGCCGGCGAGCGTGGCGGACATGCGCCCGTGCGCGCGAGCACGCAAGGCTCCGGGTCTGTTCAGCGAGCGTTGTAGTGACGGGCGGCAGGGGATCGTTACTTTAAGGCAACAATGACGGAGGCTGTTTCTATGCGGATCCTGTTGGCCGCCGCGCTGCTCAGCGCGCCCGTGCCCGCCCTTGCGCAGGCCGAGGTGCCGATCGCCGGCACGCTCCTCGACGTGCATGTCGAGGGACGCACCACGCGCACCCCGGACCTAGCGACGATCCGCGCCGGCGTCGTCGCGCAAGCGCCCAGCGCGGCGGCGGCGTTGTCGGAACAGGCGGAGCGCATGGCGCGCGTCCTGCAGTCGCTAAAGCGAGCGGGGGTGGCCGATCGTGACGTGGCGACCGCGACGGTGGGGTTGCAGCCGCAATATGTCTATCAGGACAGGGAGGCGCCGCGGATCACCGGGTATCAGGCCACCAACAGCGTGTCGGTGCGCTTCCGCGACGTGCGGCGGGCGGGCGCGATCCTCGACGCGTTGGTGGCGGCCGGCGCAAATCAGATCGATGGCCCGAACCTGTCCATCGATCAGCCCGCCGCGGCGCTCGACGAGGCGCGGCTGGACGCGATGCGCCAAGCGCAGGCGCGGGCGGAGCTTTATGCCAAGGCGGCAGGTCTGCGGGTCGTCCGAATCGTGTCCATCAACGAAGGCGCCGCGAACGAGGGCGGGCCGCGCCCTCCGATCGTCTACGCCCGCATGGCCGCGGCGGACGCGGCGTCAACGCAGATCGCGCCGGGGGAGAAGGACGTGAACGTCCATGTGAACGTCCGCTTCCTGCTGAACTGACTGCTCGAAGCGGACATGAAGAAGCCCGCGCCGTCGCCGGCGCGGGCTGATTTCAGGTCTGCTTCCGGACGTTTAGCGAACGCTACCGCGACGGACCAGATTGACGATCGCCAGAAGAACGATGGCGCCGAGCAGCGACACCAGGAACGAGGTGAGCGTCAGGTTCGAGTTGTTGATCGAGCCGCCATTGACGATCAGCCCGCCGATAAAGGCACCGACGATGCCGACGACAACGTTGAGGAAGATGCCCTGCTGCGCATCCGTCCGCATAATGATGCTCGCCAGCCAGCCGATCACGCCGCCGACGACCAGCCACAGAATAAGTCCCATGATCGTCCCTCCGTTGCGCCCGCTTACTCCCGGGCGGGGTGAGGGTAAGACTCGCGAACGGGGCTTCTTGTTCCGAGGGAGCAACGATTAGGCTATGTTATTCCTCCGCGGGCGCGGCGCGCGTCAATACTTCTGCTGACGCTCGTAGAGGGTTTTGTAGTGCTGGATCCGGGTGACGCGCAGTCCCGGCATGCCCGAACGATCGATGGCGCGCTGCCAGCCGGCGAACTCCTCGACGGTCAGGCCATAGCGCTCGCATACCTCGTCCACCGTCAGAAGTCCGCCATTGACCGCGGCAACCACCTCCGCCTTGCGGCGCACGACCCAACGCGTGGTCTGCGGCGGCGGGAGCGTGTCGAGCGTCAGCGGCTCGCCGAGCGGCCCGATCACCTTCGCGGGGCGGATCTTCTGGTGTTCCATCATCAAAGCAACCCTTCGGGCCAGACGGCCCCCTCCTTCAACGCGGGCCGGCAATAGCTTGCCGGTTTGAACATGGGTTGAAACGGCTCGGTTAACGCCCGCTTCACCTTCTCCTCCAGTGCAGGACCGTGCTCGCCATCGGGCCGTTGAACGCCCCATGGAGCGGCCGGAACAGCAGAGGATCGGCCGCTGCCGACCATCGCGCCTGCGCCGCCGCCGTTGGGCTGGTCGCCTGCCGTTGCGCGACGCCGACGATCAACGTCGCAAGATCGCCCGGCAAGACGATCAACTCGGCGTCACGTTCAAACGAGGCGAAACTCAGGTCCAATCGACGGGGCCCTCCCTGGTGGAGCCGTGTCGATAGCGGGGTCGCCGTGAAGGGCGGGTAAAGCGCGCCGCAAGGCTTCGTTGACCTTCCCTAATGCGCGAGCGGCTCTATCTAGCCCGGGTGACCGACGCCGATTTCCAGCTGCCCCCCGGCGCGCGCCGCATCGTGGTCGCGATGTCGGGCGGGGTCGATTCGTCGGTGGTCGCCGGTCTGGCCGCGCGGACGGGTGCGGAGGTGATCGGGGTCACGCTCCAGCTCTACGACCATGGCGAAGCGACGGCACGGCCGGGGGCGTGCTGCGCGGGCCGCGACATACGCGACGCGCGCGTCGTATGCGAACGGCTGGGCATCGCGCACTATGTCATCGATCATGAGTCGCTGTTTCGCGCGGCGGTGGTGGAGCGCTTCGCCGACGAATACCTGGCGGGGCGCACGCCGATCCCATGCGTTCAGTGCAACACCGGGCCGAAGTTCACCGATCTGCTGCAGATGGCGCGCGACCTGGGCGCCGACTGCCTCGCGACCGGCCATTACGTCCGGCGCCTCGAGGGGGCGGACGGGCCCGAGCTGCACCGCGGCGCCGATCCGGCGCGCGACCAGAGCTATTTCCTGTTCGCCACGACCGCCGAGCAGCTCGCCTATCTCCGCTTTCCGCTCGGCGGCCTGCCGAAGGTGCGCGTGCGCGAACTGGCGGCCGAGATGGGGCTGGATGTCGCTACCAAGGCCGACAGCCAGGACATCTGCTTCGTGCCCGACGGCGACTATGCCGGGCTGGTCAAGAAGCTGCGGCCCGAGGCGGCGGTGGGCGGCGATATCGTCGATCTGGCCGGCCGCACGCTCGGCCGGCATCGCGGGCTCGTTCACTATACGGTCGGGCAGCGCCGGGGGCTGGAGATCGGCGGCACGCCCGAGCCGCTCTATGTGGTGCGGCTGGAGCCGGAGCAGCGACGCGTGGTGGTCGGGCCGCGCCGCGCGCTGGCCGTATCGGCCGCGCGCCTGTCCGGGCTGAACTGGATCGGCGGCGACCATCGCGGGCCGCTGACCGCTAAGGTCCGCTCGATGGCCAAGCCCGTGCCCGCGCGGTTGGACGGCGAGCGGCTGGTCTTCGACGCGGCCGAATACGGAGTCGCGCCGGGCCAGGCCGCGGTCCTCTATGCCGGCGAGAAGGTGCTCGGCGGCGGGTGGATCGAGGAGACGGAAGCGGCCGCGCTCGCAGCCTAAGGAACCGTCAGCCGCTTGCCGGTGAACGGCTCGGGCTGGCAGCCCAGCACGGGGTCGAACCGCACCGTGCGGCTGGCGACCAACGGCACATAGGCGGTGATCGCCTTGGTCGCGGCGTCCTCCTCGAGCGAGATCGGCTCCATGCCCGGCTCGAAATCCTTGTAGCATTGCGCGAGCGGGCGCTTGCCCATGTAGCGGCAGCCGCAGGCGACCCGCGCGGCATAGCCGACGCCGAGCTCCAGCTTGGGCGTCATCGCGCGGGCATAGAGCCACGCCCCCAGTACCGCAGCTCCGACCAGCGCCGCCGCGACCCACGCGATCCGTCTTGCTCCCATGGGCGGGCAGCCTAAGCTGCGAGCCATGCGCCTGCCAAGCCTGCTCCTGCTGTTCGCGGCTGCCGCGACCGCCCAGCCGATGCGGGCCCCCCCGCCGCCGCTCGACCCGCTATTCGCGCCCGAACTGGGCGACACCCGCGCCGCCCTGCTGATCCGCGACGGCCGGCTGGTGGCGAAGCGCTACGCGCCCGGCTATTCGGACGCGAACCGCTTCATCAGCTGGTCGATGGCGAAGACGGTCACCGCCGTGCTGGTCGGCGAGCTGGTCGCGGACGGCAGGCTGGACCCGGACGCGCCCGCGCCGATCGCCGAGTGGCGCAAGCCGGGCGACCCGCGGGGCGCGATCACGCTCCGGCACCTGCTCACCATGTCCTCCGGGCTGAAGCATACGGAGGTCGGCGAGCCGATCGAGGCGTCGGACACCAATCAGGTGCTGTTCGTCCAAGGCCCGCAGGCGATGGCGGCGGCGGCGATCGCGCAGCCGCTGGAGGCGCCGCCCGGGACCAAGTGGGAGTATTCGTCGCTTACCAGCGTGATCCTCGCCGAGATCGTCACGCGTACGTTGACGGCGAGTCGCGACCCGCGCGTCCGGGCGCAGGCCTATCGCGACTTCGCACAGGCGCGGCTGTTCGGCCCCGCCGGCATCCGCAGCGCCGCGTTCGACTTCGACGGGGCGGGGACGCAGGTCGGCGGCTCGATCATCTACATGTCGCTCGAGGATTGGGGTCGCTTCGGGCGGCTCCTGATCGACGGCAAGGCGCCCAGCGGAGCCGAGGTGATCGCGCCCGCCTGGCTCGACGAGCTCCGCCGTCCGGCGGCGACGGCCGGCAACTATGGGGCGCAGACCTGGCTCAATCGCCCGCGCGAGGCGGGCCGGCCGGTCATGTATCCCGGCGCGCCCGCCAGCACGCTGTCGGCGGAGGGCCATCTCGGCCAGCATGTCGTCGTGGTGCCGGAAGCGCGGCTGGTGCTCGTCCGGCTGGGCAACACCAAGGATCGCGAGGTCGATGCCGGCCAGCGGGTGATCGGGCGGCTGATCGCGGGACAGCTGAGGAATTCGGCCTCAGGGCAGTAGGAACGTGCCCTCGATCACCGTCACGCAGGCCCCGCCCAGCACCACCTGATCGCCGCGTAGTTCGCACGTGAGCCGCCCGCCGCGCGGGCTCGCCTGAAGGGCGGTGAAGCGGTTGCGGCCGAGCCGCCTGGCCCAATACGGCACGCTGACCGCATGCGCGGAGCCGGTCACCGGGTCCTCGTGGATGCCGTAGCCCGGCGTGAAGACGCGGCTGACGATGTCGCTGCGGCTCTCCGGGTCGCCGGGCGCGGTGACGACTGCCACCTGCCGCTCCAGCGTCGCCAGATCCGCGGGGGAGGGGTCGAGCGCGCGCACGACGGCCGCGCTGTCGGCGACGAGGAGCGAATAGCCCTTGTCGTGCCACAGCGTCTCGACCGGGGAGGCCACCCCCAGCGTCCGCGCGACGGCGGCGAGGTCGCGGGGGGCTGGCGGCCAGGCGGGCAGCGCGAGCGCGTAGTTCATCCCGTCCCGGCGCACCTCCAGCACGCCCGCCTGGCGCGTGCGGAACGTGACGGACGCACGATCCGGCTCCGACTGCAGCACGAAATGGCCGCTCGCCAGCGTCGCGTGGCCGCACAGCGCCACCTCGGCCGCGGGCGTGAACCAGCGCAGCTCGAAATTCGCCGCGCCGCTCGCATCGGGGATGATGAAGGCGGTCTCCGACAGGTTGTTCTCGGCCGCGATGGCCTGCAGCGTCGCATCGTCGAGCCAGTCGGCGAGCGGCATCACGGCGGCCGGATTGCCTGCGAACGGCTGGTCCGCGAAGGCGTCGATCTGCGCGAAGGGGATCCTCAAATCCGTTTCCCAAACCAGTGCGGGGTCACGTCGGCCTCCACCAACTCGTTGTCGGTGTCCACATGACCCTCGGGATCGAGGTGGATCAGCACCTCGACCTTCGGGAAAGCGCGTTTGAGGGCCGTCTCGACATTCTCCACGATGTCGTGCGCGGCGGCGACGGTGAGGCGGGGGTCCACTTCCATATGGAACTGGACGAAGTCGTGCGCGCCCGAGCGGCGGGTGCGGAAGTCATGGATGCCGCGCAGGCCCGGCTGCCGCGCCGCCACGTCCAGGAAGGCGGCGCGCTGCGCCTCCGGCCATTCCTTGTCCATCAGCTGGTCAATCGCGTTGGACGAAGCGCGGATCGCGCCCCAGACCAGCCATAGCGCGATGGCGATGCCGAGCAGCGGGTCCGCCTCGCGCCAGCCGAAGCGCTGGTCGAGCACCAGCGCCAGGATGACGGCCCCGTTCAGCAGCAGGTCGGACTGATAATGGACGTTGTCCGCCATGATCGCGACCGACCCCGTCCGCCGGATCACGCGGCGCTGATAGGCGAGCAGCAGAACGGTCGCCACGATCGCCGCCAGCGACACGCCGACGCCGAGCTCCCCCGCGCGGGTCGGCGCGTCGCTGCGCAGCGCCAGCACCGCGCGCCAGGCGATGCCCACCGCGGACGCGGTGATCAGCATCACCTGGAACAAGGCCGCCAGCGCCTCCGCCTTTCCGTGCCCGAACCGGTGATCGTGATCGGCGGGCTCGGCCGCGAGCCGGACTCCATACAGGGTCACCACGCTCGCGAGCAGGTCGAGCCCCGTGTCCGCGAGGCTGCCCAGCATCGACACCGAGCCGGTGGCCCAGGCGGCGTAGCCCTTGAGCACGAGCAGCAGCACCGCCACGCCGACGCTGGCGAGCGCGGCGCGGATCGCGATGGGGACGATGCGGCGGCGTTCGTCGGCGGTCACGGGTACAGCATGCCCTCGGTCCAGCCCGCTCCGGCGCGGGTGAAGACGCGCCGCTCATGTAGGCGGTGCGCCCGGTCCTGCCAGAACTCGATCGTCTCCGGCGTCACGCGATAGCCGCCCCAATGCGGCGGACGCGGCACGTCCTGGCTGGCGAACCGCGCCTGCATCGCCGCGAACCGCGCCTCGAAGGTCGCGCGGTCGTCCAGCGGCCGCGACTGGTCGGACGCCCAGGCGCCCAGTTGCGAATCCCGGCTGCGCGACGCGAAATAGGCGTCCGACTCCGCATCGGTCGCGAGCCCGACCGGCCCCTCGATCCGCACCTGCCGCCTGAGCGACTTCCAATGAAACAGCAATGCGGCCTGCGGGTTCGCCGCGAGGTCCTCCGCCTTGCGCCCCTCGCGATTGGTATAGAATACGAAGCCGTCCGGCCCGTGCCCCTTCAGTAGCACCATCCTGACCGACGGCCGGCCCCGCGCGTCGGAGGTCGCGAGCGCCATCGCGTTCGGATCGTTCGGCTCGCTCGCCTGCGCTTCCGCGAACCAGGCGTCGAACAGGGCGAAAGGATCGGTCATGCCAGCGCGCATAAGGCATCTTGCGCCCGAACGGAACGAGTCCGCGACCCAACGATTGAATCGCCTCCGCAACGAGGTGCCTCATGCCCGCACGCGCTTACTGGCAGGGTCAGATCCGGCTCGCGCTCGTCTCCATTCCGGTGGAGATCTATTCCGCGACCAAATCGGGCGCGCAGATCAGTTTCAAGCAGATCCACGAGCCGACGGGAAAGCCGATCCACTATGAAAAGGTGGTGACCGGCGTCGGCCCTGTCGATCACGACGAGATCATGAAGGGATACGAGGTTTCCAAGGGCGAGTTCGTCCTGCTCGACCAGGAGGAGATCGACGCGGTCAAGCTCGAATCCAAGAAGACGCTGGAGTTGACCCAGTTCGTCGACGCGTCCGAGATCGACGTACTCTACTATGAAAAGCCCTATTTCGTTGTGCCGGCTGACGACCTGGCCGAGGAGGCGTTCATCGTGCTGCGCGAGGCGCTCCGGCGGTCGAAGAAGGTCGGGCTAGGCCAGCTCGCGATGCGCGGGCGCGAATATGTCGTCAGTCTGAAGCCGTGCGGGCGCGGGATGGTGCTGGAGACGCTGCGCTATGCCGACGAGGTGAACAAGGCGCAGAACTACTTCCGCGAGATCCCCGACGCCCAGCCCGACCCGGAGCTGCTCGACCTCGCCCAGGCGCTCATCGACCGCAAGACCGCGCCCTTCGACCCGCAGGAATATCATGACCGATACGTCGACGCGCTGAAGCAACTCGTCGAGCGCAAGCGCAAGGCGAACGGGCAGAAGATCGTCGAGGACAAGGATACGGGCGGGGGCCGGTCGGGCAGCAACGTCGTCGATCTGATGGCCGCCTTGAAGAAGTCGATGGAGCGCTCCGGCGCGGCCAATGACGACGACGGCAAGCCGGCCCCAGCGCGGAAACCAGCGGCCAAGAAGCCGGCGGCGGCGAAGCCCGCGGCGAAGAAGCCGGCGGCGGCATCCGCTCCCGCCAAGAAGCCGGCGGCGCGGAAGCGTGCCTAAGGGCAGGCCCGGTGTTCCCGCGCCGGCGGGAACCCAGAGCCGCACGTCGGTCGCCCGCAGCTCCGGGCTCCCGCCTGCGCGGGAGCACCGAGATGACCCCCTGGCCAAGTACAACGCCAAGCGGGATTTCTCGAAGACCGCCGAGCCCAAGGGCGAGTTCGCGCCGGGCAACGGCCATAGTTTCATGGTCCAAAAGCACGACGCCACGCGCCTGCACTGGGATTTGCGGCTGGAGCTGGACGGGGTGCTCAAGAGCTGGGCGGTGACGCGCGGGCCGAGTCTCGACCCCGCAGAGAAGCGGCTGGCGGTGAGGACCGAGGACCATCCGCTCAGCTACGCGACCTTCGAGGGCACCATCCCCAAAGGCGAATATGGCGGCGGCACCGTGATGCTCTGGGACCGCGGCACCTGGGAGAGCGTCAAGGGCAAGGACCCGCGCAAGACGCTCGCCGAGGGGCACCTTCATGTCGCGCTGGACGGCGAGCGGATGAAGGGCGAGTGGCTGCTGATCCGGCTGAAGCCCAGGGGGAAGGAGCGCAACGAGAACTGGCTCCTGCGCAAGATCGACGACGCGTATGCCGGCGGCACCGACACGCTGACCGAGGAGGCGCTGACCAGCGTGTCCACCGGGCGCACGATGCAGGAGATCGCGGAGGGGGTCGCGCCCGAGGTCCTCCCCGGAACGGGGAGGAGCGAAGATGCCGCCTTTCCAGGAACCGCAGCTCTGCACGCTCGTCGACTCCGTCCCGACCGGCTCGGGCTGGTTGCACGAGGTCAAGTATGACGGCTACCGTGCGCTGGTCGCCATCGGCGGCGGCCCGGATACGCGAGGGGCCAAGGTCTTCACCCGCAACGGCCTCGACTGGACGGACAAGTTCTCACGGATTGCGGAGGCCGCGGCGGCGCTGCCGGTCGGCTCGGCGCTGATCGACGGCGAGATCGTCGCGTTCAAGGACGGCCGCCCCGATTTCGCGACGCTGAAGGACGCGATCTCCACTGGCGGGGACATGACCCTGTTCGCCTTCGACCTGCTCCAGATCGACGGGGAAGACCTGACCGGCTTGCCCAACGTGCAGCGCAAGGAGCGGTTGCGCGCGATCATCGGCGGGGATGCCCGCATCCAATTCGCCGAGCACATTCTCGGCCCCGGCGAGACGCTGTTCCAGCGCATGTGCGCCGAGGGTCTGGAGGGCGTCGTCTCCAAGCGCGCCGACGCGCCCTATAAGGGCCAGCGCACCAAGGCTTGGCTCAAGACCAAGTGCATCCAGCGGCAGGAGTTCGTGATCGTCGGCTGGACGCCCTCGGACAAGGGGCGGGGCTTCCGCTCGCTCCTGCTTGGCGTGAACGGCCCGGACGGGCTGACCTATGCCGGCAAGGTGGGCACCGGTTTCGACGCGAAGCGAATGGAGGAGCTGTCGGGGGCGCTGGCCGGGTTGGCGCAGAACACGCCCACGGTGAAAGCGCCGCGCGCGGCTGTCCGCGGGGCGAAATGGGTGCGGCCGGAGCTGGTCGCGGAGATCGCCTTTACGGAGGTCACCCCCGACGACGTGCTGCGCCACCCCAGCTTCATCGGCCTGCGCGGCGACAAGGCGGCCGCCCAGGTCGTGGCGGAAACGGCCGAGCCCGCGCCCGCCGAGCCAGCGAGCCCCGTCAAGATCACCAACCCCGACCGCGTGATCTTCCCGGAGTCCGACGTGACCAAGGGCGAGCTCGCCGACTATTATCGGGTCATCGCGCCCGCCATGCTGCCCTGGGTCGGCGGTCGCCCGATCAGCCTGGTGCGGTGCCCGCAGGGGCGGGGCAAGAAATGCTTCTTCCAGAAGCACGACGCCGGCACCTTCGGCGAGCATGTCCACCATGTCCCCGTGCGCGAGAAGGACGGGCATGAGGAGGATTATCTGTACGTCGACTCGGCGGCAGGGCTGGTCGCGTGCGTGCAGATGGGCACGATCGAGTTTCATGGCTGGGGCTCCACCGTCGCGCATCTGGAACAGCCCGATCGGCTGGTCTTCGATCTCGACCCGGACGAGGGCCTGGACTTCGGCGACACCAAGCGCGCGGCCGAGCATCTGAAGAACCAGCTCGCGGAGCTGGGACTGACGAGCTTCCCGATGCTGTCGGGCGGCAAGGGCGTCCATGTCGTCGTCCCGCTGACGCCGCGGGCCGAATGGCCGGTGGTGCGCGATTTCGCCGAGCGCTTCGCCCGCGCGCTGAGCGCCGCCGAGCCCGACCGCTTCCTGGCGGTGATGACCAAGGCCAAGCGCCGCGGCAAGATCTTCATCGACTATCTGCGCAACGGCCGGGGCGCGACGGCGATCATGCCCTATGCCGCCCGCGCCCGCGAAGGCGCGCCGGTGGCCGCGCCGGTGAGCTGGACGGAACTCCGCAATCTGGACAGCGCGCACCATTGGAGCGTGCGCGACGGCAAGGCGCTCCTTGCCCGCGCGAACAGCCGCGCGCTCCAGGGCTGGGGCGTCGCCGACCAGACGCTGCCCGATATCTGAGGCGGGATTGGAATAGCTCCCCGTTCGTGCTGAACTTGTCCAAGCACCGCTCGTTCCTGAGCCGGCGCGCATCGTCATGGCCCTTCGACAAGCTCAGGGCGAACGGAAGAGAGCCCTTGGCCACCCAGCCTGCCCCGCTGTTCGACGATGCCGATCACGGCCGGCGCTGGATCGCCGATTATCGCCGGCGCGCGGGTTCAGGGGACGTGCTGGCCGGCGATGATCCGGCCTGGATCGAGATGTTCGCCGAACTGGCCGCGGTCGCCGATGGCGGCCTGACCCATGCCCGCGAACGCGTCCGCCGGCATGCGCTCGACATCGGCACCGGCTTTCGGGTGCAGGGCGAACCCGACGAGCGCGTCCTGCCGGTCTCGCCCATCCCGCTGCTGATCGCCGCGGCGGAGTGGGACGTGATCGCCGCCGGCGTGGCGCAGCGCGCCGCGCTGCTGGAGGCGGTGCTCGCCGATCTCTACGGCCCGCAACGGCTGGTCCATGAGGGTCGCGTACCCGCCGCGCTGGTGACCGGCAGCGCGCTGTTCCTGCGCCAGCTCGTCGGACTGACCCCGACCGGTGGTCGCCACCTCCACTGCGTCGCCTTCGATCTCGCGCGTGGGCCGGAGGGTCAGTGGCGCGTTCTCGCCGATCATCTACGCAGCCCCGCCGGGGCAGGCTACGCGCTGGAGAACCGGCTGGCGGTGGGACGCACGCTCGGCGGGCTGGCCGACCGGCTGCATATCCGTCGCCATGCGCCGTTCTTCGCGGCGCTCCGGGCGGGGCTGGCGGCGCTCTGCCGGCGCGCCGATCCGCGCATCGCGCTGCTCACGCCCGGGCGGTTCAGCCCCAGCTATGCGGAGCAGGCGCACCTCGCCCGGTATCTCGGCCTGCTGCTGGTGGAGGGCGCCGATCTCGCCGCGCTTGATGGGCGGCTGTACGTGCGCACGATCGCTGGGCTGAAGCGGGTCGATGCGCTCTGGGGCCGGGTCGATCCGCGCCTCGTCGACCCGCTCGCCTTCGACAGCCAGTCGCAGATCGGCGTGCCGGGGCTGATCGACGCCTGGGCGGCGGGGGAGGTCGCCATGTCGAACGCGCCGGGCGCGGGGGCGTTGGAGGCGCGTGCCTGGTCCGCGTTCCTGCCCGCGCTTGCCCGGCCTTTGCTCGGCGAGGAGCTGCGCCTGCCCACCATCGCGACCTGGTGGTGCGGCGGCGACGCGGCTCGGGCGGAGGCGATGGCGGCCCTCGACCGCCTCGTGGTCGCGCCCGCATTCGAGCACGCGCCGGCCGCGCTGCCCGGCGGGCAGCCGGTGGCGGGCGAGGCGCTCGACGGCGCTGCGCGGCAGGCGCTTACGGACGACCTCGCCCGCCGCCCGCAGGACTACGTCATGCAGGAGGTGGTGCGGCTGTCGACCATGCCGGTCGTGACCGACGCCGGCGAGCTTGCCGCGCGCCCCTTCACCTTGCGCGTGTTCGCGGCGCGCGGAGCGGACGGCGCGTGGACGGTGATGCCGGGCGGCTTCGTCCGGATCGGCGAGGGTGCGGACGCGCGGGCCTTGTCGCTGGGGGAGGGGAGCTGGTCCGCCGACGTGTGCGTCCATGGCCCCGAGCCGCAGGCGCCCGTGTCGCTGCTCCAATCGGCCGACTCGGTCACGATCCGTCGCAACCCCGGGACGCTGCCGAGCCGGGTCGCCGACAATTTCTTCTGGCTCGGCCGCTATCTGGAAAGGGGCGAGGCGCTGCTGACCGCCGTCCGCCTGCTGCTCGGCCATTCGATTGACGCGGGCGGCGGCGCGGCGGTGGCGGCGGACACGGTCGAGCGGCTGGTCGGGCTGATCGCCAACCTCTCGATGGCCCCGCGGCCGCGCAGCCTGTCGCGCGCGGAGCTGACCGCCTTTGCTCGCGCGGCGCTCGAGGACCAGGCCATCCAGTCTGTCTCGCGGATCAACCGCCAGGCGCGCGCAATCGGCGCGGTGTCGCGCGACCGCATGTCGGCGGACATGGCCCGGCTGCTCGACGCACCTTTCCCGACCACGCGCGGGATGCTGGACCGCGCCGGCTCGCTCCAGCGCCGCTACGCGGCCCTGTCGGGCCTCTCCGCCGAGCACATGGTCCGCACCGACGCCTGGCGCTTCCTGGACCTTGGCCGACGCATCGAGCGCGGCATGGCGGGGGCGCGCGCCGCGCGACTGTTCGGGCTGGACGGCGCGTCGGTCGACGATCTGTCCACCCTGCTGGACCTCGCGGACAGCCAGATCTCCTATCGCCAGCGCTACCCGGCCGGCATCGCGCGCGTGCCGGTCCTGGACCTCGTGGTGCTCGACGGCGGCAATCCCCGATCGCTTGCTTTCCAGGTGCGTTGCGTGACCGAGCGGCTTCGCGAGCTGCCCACGCTCAACGACGACGGCATGGCCGAGCCGCAGCAGGCGCTTGCGACCGAGCTGGCCGCCACGACCGCCATCGCCCGCGCCGGCGAGCTGGAGCCGGCTTGGCTGACGGGGGCCGAGAACCGGCTCGCGGCGCTGTCGGACGCGATCACCGACCGCTACTTCCTCCACGGCGCGCAGGCGCTGCGGGCGGCGGGGCTGACGCTCGCGTGACGGCCGCGATGCGCTATCGGGTCCGGCATGTGACCTGCTTCCGCTACGGCGCGCCCGTCGCCTTTGCGCGCTGCAACCTGCGCCTCCGCCCGATCGACTGGCCCGGCCAGACCATGCACGACCATCGGCTGAGCGTGGCGCCCGCCGGGCGGCTCGCCCCCGCGCCGGCGCAGGCGGGGCTCGCCAATGTGACCCGCATGGTGGTCGACAGCCCGGTCACCGAGCTGACGATCGAGAGCGTCGCCGACGTCGCCGTCGACCGGCTTGTGCCCGTCCCCGATGCTGCGGACCCGACCTTGTCCGAGATCGCCGCATGGGCGCGCACCAGCACCGACCCGACCCCGTCCGGCCCGGCCCACTACCTCTACCCCTCGGCGCACATCCCGCTCGACCCCGCTATCGCCGCCTGGTGCGCGGCCGAGCTGGCGCCGGAGCGGGGCGCACTGGACGCCGGCATCGCGCTCGCCCGCCGGATCCAGGCCGAGCTGGAGTTCGATCCGACGGCGACCCTGGTCGACACGCCGCCCGCCCAAGCGTTCGCGCAGCGCCGGGGCGTATGTCAGGATTTCGCGCAGATCATGATTTCCGGGCTGCGCGCGGCCGGGCTGCCGGCGGCCTATGCGTCGGGCTATATCCGCACGCTGCCGCCACCCGGCGAGGCCCGGCTGGTCGGAGCGGATGCCACGCACGCCTGGGTGCTGCTGTGGTGCGGCCCGGACCGGGGCTGGGTCGGGGTGGACCCGACCAACGGCATCTGGATGGCCTCCGACCACATCATCATGGCCGTCGGCCGCGACTATCCCGATATCGCGCCGGTCGATGGCGTCGTTCTGGGGTCTGGGGCGCAGGAGATGAGCGTCAGCGTGGATGTGGAGCCGGTCGGGCCTTGACCCGTCACGCGAACGTCGTGCCGGCATCCACCGTGCCCCAAGACACTGCGCCGTGCTGTTTGCCGTGCGGTGGATGCCGGGACGAGCCCGGCATGATGGAGGCTACTCCTTCCCCGTCACCGCATTGACGTTGCCGACGTCTTCGTCCGCGTCGCCCGATCCCGCGCCGGTGCCGGAATAGTCAATCCGGCTCTGCCCGCCATGCCCCATAAAGCCGCCATGCGGCTGGGGGTTGCCGGTGTGCGGGTTGGGATAAGCGCCGCCGGAGCTTTCGCCGCCGCCGGCGGCCTCCACGCCGCCCGCCTTGTCCGGCCGGTCGCCGACGCCATCGTGCGCGCCGTCATGGTGATCGGTCGGCATCGCCTGCAGGGGTTGCTTGTCGCTCATGAGATCCTCCTCGGTCGCGCCGCCAACGCGCGAGGTCGTCGTTGCGCTCCCGCCGGACGGGCCTAAATAGCCGAGTAAGACACCGGGGAGTTCCATGGCCGATCCGTATCAGACCCTCGGCGTCGCCCGTGGCGCGTCCGAGGCCGACATCAAGAAGGCGTATCGCAAGCTCGCGAAGGAGCTGCACCCCGACCGTAACGCGGACAACCCCAAGGCCGCCGAGCGTTTCGCCCAGGTCACCTCCGCCTACGACCTCCTGACCGACAAGGACAAGCGCGCCCGCTTCGACCGCGGCGAGATCGACGGCGACGGCAACCCGACCGCGCCCTTCGGCTTCGGCGCGGGCGGCATGGGCGGCGGCGCGCGGCCGGGCGGACCGGGCGGCGGCTTTCGCAGCCAGGGCTTCGAGTTCGGCGGCGATAATGTCGACATGAGCGACATCTTCGAAGGGCTGTTCGGCGGTGCCCGGGGCGGCGGCTTCACATCGGGCTTCGGCCGCCGCGCGCCCGAGAGGGGGGCGAACGTCGCCTATCGGCTGGCGGTGCCGTTCGTCGACGCGGCCACGCTCGCGCCGCAGCGCGTGCAGCTGCCGGGCGGCGCGATCGAGATCAAGCTGCCCGCGGGGCTGGAGAGCGGCACGCAGATGCGCCTGGCCGGGAAGGGGGAGCAGGGGCCGGGCGGACCGGGCGATGCGCTGGTGACCATCGAGGTGGAGCCGCACCGCTTCTTCACCCGCGACGGCGACGACATCCGGATCGACCTGCCGATCAGCATCAAGGAAGCGGTGCTGGGCGGGCAGGTGAAAGCCCCCACAGTCGACAAGCCGGTGATGCTCACCATCCCCAAGGGCGCGTCCTCGGGCCGCACACTCCGTCTGAAGGGCAAGGGCTGGCCGAAGAAGGGCGGGGAGCGCGGCGATCAACTGGTGACGTTGCAGGTCGTGGTGCCCGCGAACGACGCCGACCTGGAGCGGTTCGTCGCCGACTGGGCCGGGGCGGAGGGGAACCCGCGCGCGGCGCTGGGAGTCTAGCGCCCCTGTGAGCACCAGCGAGATCGCCCCTGCGCTGACGCCCGAGGATCGCGCACGGCAGCAGGGCCGTTTCCGGAGGGAGCTGAACCGCTTACGCCCCGATCAGGCTCTGGTGGAGGTCGTCAAGCGAGCGGCGGTCGGCGTCTACAATGACGGATTCATCCATGCCGGGAATCTTGCCTATCTCGCACTGCTGACGCTGTTCCCGTTCTTCATCGTCGCGGCCGCCGTCCTGTCCGTGTTCGGGCAGGATGCGGCGACCCAGCAGACCGTGATGGGCTTCCTGCGCACCCTGCCGGCCGAAACCGCCGATCTGCTGCGCAAGCCGATCGAGGATGTGATCAGCGCGAAGACCGGGCTGCTGCTTTGGGTGGCCGCGCTGGTCAGCCTGTGGACGGTCTCGTCCTTCGTGGAGACGATCCGCGACCTGTTCCGCCGAGCCTATGGCACCAAGAGTTCGGCCCCGTTCTGGCGAACCCGGCTGACGTCTTCGGGCGCGATCATCGGCTCGGTGGTGCTCGCGATGTTCTCGTTCCTCCTCCAAGGCGTCCTCACCGGCGCGGAGCAGTTCGTGTACCGACTGCTCCCCTGGGCGGAAGACATCGCCGGCTGGCTGGGGCTCGCGCGCATCGTCCCGGGTGTGATCATGTTCGGGGCGCTGTATCTCCTCTTCTACCTTTGCACCCCGTCCAAGTACCGCCGCACCTCCAGCAAGAAGTGGCCGGGCGCGCTGTTCACGGCGGTCTGGTGGATCGCGATCACTGCTGGGCTGCCGGCCGTACTGTCCTTGCTGGGCGGCTATGGCGCGACCTATGGCAGCCTGGCGGGCGTAGTCGTGATGCTGACCTTCTTCTGGCTGGTCGGGCTCGGCTTCGTATTCGGCGCGCATCTGAACGCGGCGCTGGCGGAACCCCGGCAGGCGACGCTAGAAGGCGGCGACGCGGCCCAGGCCGCCGATGATCTGGCTGCTGGGGTGGCGACGTGACGAAATTGATGGCGGGCAAACGCGGGCTCATCATGGGGCTCGCCAACGACAAGAGCCTGGCCTGGGGCATCGCGAAGAAGCTGTCGGAGGCGGGCGCGGAGCTCGCCTTTTCGTATCAGGGCGAGGTGATGGAGAAGCGGGTGCGCCCGCTCGCCGAGCAGCTGGGCGCGGCGCGCCTGTTCGACTGCGATGTCTCCGACATGGCCGCGCTCGACCGCACCTTCGCCGGGCTGGGCGAGGTGTGGCCGCAGATCGACTTCCTGGTCCATGCGATCGGCTTCTCCGACAAGAACGAGCTGCGTGGCCGGTTCGTTGACACCAGCCTCGACAATTTCCTCCTGACCATGAACATTTCGGTCTATAGCTTCGTCGCCGTCGCGCAGCGCGCGGCGCGGATGATGCGGCCCGGCGGCGCCATGTTGACGCTCAGCTATTACGGCGCGGAGAAGGTCATCCCGCATTACAACGTCATGGGCGTCGCGAAGGCGGCGCTGGAGACGAGCGTGAAGTATCTCGCCGTTGACCTCGGCCGCGACGGCGTGCGGGTCAACGCCATCTCCGCCGGCCCGATCAAGACGCTGGCGGCGAGCGGCATCGGCGATTTCCGCCTGATCCTGAAATGGAACGAGCTCAACGCTCCCCTGAAGCGCAACGTCACCATCGAGGACGTCGGCGGCGCGGGCCTCTACCTGCTGAGCGATCTGGCCAGCGGGGTGACGGGGGAGACTCACCACGTCGACGCAGGATATCACGCCATCGGCATGAAGGCGGAGGACGCACCGGACATCGCGTTGGTATGAGCCGCTCGGTCGTCCAAAAGCTGGGTTGGGGTCCGGAGACGAGGGCGCATGTCATCGCTCGTCCCGACGGACTGGAGGCCGTGCCTGATGATCGTGCCGCGGAGCCGGAGCTGGTGCTCGCCTTCGTCCGCTCCACCGCCGAAGTTGGGCCACGGTTGGCCGAGGCGCTGCCGCTCTATCGGCGCGGCGGGAAGCTCTGGTTTGCTTACCCGAAAAAGACGGGCGCGATCCGCACCGACATCACCCGTGACCATGGCTGGGAGCCGCTGGCGGAGGCGGACCTGATCGGCGTGACCCAGATCGCGATCGACGACACCTGGTCGGCGCTGCGATTCCGCTTTCGCGACGAGATCAAGACCCTGACGCGTCGGAGCGAGCGCGCTTGAGCTGGAACAGCTTCGGCCGCGTCTTTCGCTTCACGACCTGGGGGGAGAGCCATGGGCCGGCGCTGGGCGCCGTGGTGGACGGGTGCCCACCGGGCCTGGCGCTGAGGGAAGCCGACATCCAGCCCTGGCTCGACAAGCGGCGGCCCGGGCAGTCGCGCTTCACCACGCAGCGTCGCGAGCCCGATCAGGTCCGCATCCTCTCCGGCGTGTTCGAGGGGCGCACGACGGGGACGCCGATCAGCCTGATGATCGAGAATGTCGATCAGCGCTCCAAAGACTATTCGGAGGTCGCGCGGGCTTACCGTCCCGGTCACGCCGACTATGCCTATGATGCGAAATATGGGTTTCGCGATTATCGCGGCGGCGGCCGTTCCTCCGCGCGCGAGACCGCGGCGCGGGTGGCGGCTGGCGCGGTCGCCCGGCTGGCGATCCCGCAGGTCCGCATCCGCGCCTGGGTCGAGGCGATCGGGGGCGATGCGATAGACCCCGCCCGCTTCGACGACGCGGAGATCGACCGCAACCCGTTCTTCTGCCCCGATCCGCATGCGGCCGCGCGTTGGGAGGGGCTGGTCGATAACGCGCGCAAGGCGGGCTCGTCGCTGGGCGCGGTGGTCGCGTGCGAGGCGACCGGCGTGCCGGCCGGCTGGGGCGCGCCGCTTTACGCCAAACTCGACGCGGAGCTCGCGGCGGCGCTGATGTCGATCAACGCGGTCAAGGGCGTGGAGATCGGCGACGGCTTCGCTGCCGCGGCGCTGTCCGGCGAGACCAACGCCGATGCGATGCGGCCGGGGGTGGGCGGGCCCGAGTTCCTGGCCAACCATGCCGGCGGGATCGCCGGCGGCATCTCGACCGGCCAGCCGATCCGGGTGCGCGCGGCGTTCAAGCCGACCAGCTCCATCCTGACGCCGGTCGAAACGGTGACACGCGACGGCGAGGCGGCGACTATCGCCACGAAAGGCCGCCACGACCCCTGCGTCGGCATCCGGGGCGTGCCCGTGGTCGAAGCGATGGTGGCGCTGGTGCTGGCCGACCAAGCGTTGCTGCAATACGCCCAATGTGGATCAGGAACCGGAACGGGCCTATAGCCAATCCGTTGAAGCTACTCGGGATTTCACTCCGAGGAGAGCATCCATGAAGGCCATCATCATCGCAGCCGCCGCGCTGCTCCCTGCGGCCGCACTGGCCCAGAGCGGAACGACCTTCGGCAGCAGCTCCACCACGACGGGCGCCGGGCAGAGCATGGGTCAGACGGGCGGCATGTCCGGCCAGACCGCAGGCAGCTCGACCACTCGCGCCACCCCGGCGACGCCGAGGAGCACGACGCGCTCGACCCGTAGCCGCGCCGGCGAGGCTCGCAGCCGCACCCGGGGCACGACGACCAGCGAAGCGAGCGGCAGCACCACGACCGGCATTGATCCGGCGGGCGCTCCGGGCAGTTCGTCCGGCACGATGGGTTCGACCTCGGGTACGATGGATACGACCGGATCGACCAGCGGCACCATGGGCTCGACCGGGATCATGGGCTCCACCGGGACCACCGGCACCGCCGGCTCGACCGGGACCGCTACGCCGCCGCGCTGAGCGAAAGGAGCCGGCCGGGGTCGCTCCCGGGCGGCACTTCGCCTCAGTCCGCGAAGGGGTCGCGGACCAGGATGGTGTCGTCCCGCTCTGGGCTGGTCGAGACCAGCGCGACCGGGCAGCGGATCAGCTCCTCGACCCGCCGGATATACTTGATCGCGGCCGCCGGCAGCTCGGCCCAACTCCGCGCGCCCGCAGTCGACTCGTGCCAGCCCGGCAGGCTCTCGAACACCGGCTCGACCGCCACCTGATCGGCGGCATGCGCGGGGTAATAGTCGATCGGCTCGCCCCGCAGCCGGTAGCCGGTGCAGATCCGGACCTCATCGAACCCGTCGAGCACGTCCAGCTTGGTGAGCGCGATGCCTGCAATGCCGCCCACCGCCACCGATTGCCGCACCAGCACCGCGTCGAACCAGCCACAGCGCCGCTTGCGCCCCGTCACCGTCCCGAACTCGCGCCCGCGTTGCCCGAGCCGCTCGCCGGTATCGTCGGCGAGCTCGGTCGGGAACGGCCCGGAGCCGACGCGCGTCGTGTACGCCTTGGCGATCCCCAGAACATAACCGACGCCCGAAGGGCCCAGCCCCGATCCCGCCGCTGCCGCGCCCGCGACCGTGTTGGACGAGGTGACGAATGGGTAGGTGCCGTGGTCGATATCGAGCAGCACGCCCTGTGCGCCCTCGAACAAGATGCGGCGGCCCCGCGCGCGCGCTTCGTTGAGGTCGCGCCACACCGGCTTCGCGAAGGGCAGGACGAACGCGGCGATCTCGCGCAGGTCGGCGATCAGCGCCGCGCGGTCGATCGGGGCGGTGCCGAACCCGGCACGCAGCGCGTCGTGATGGGCCAGCAGTCGATCGAGCTGCGGCCCGATACCTGTCTCTGGGCTGTCGAGGTGCGCGAGATCGCACAGCCGGATCGCGCGGCGGCCGACCTTGTCCTCGTAGGCTGGACCGATGCCGCGCCGCGTCGTGCCGATCTTGCCCGCGCCGCTCGCATCTTCGCGCAGCGCATCGAGGTCGCGATGGAGCGGCAGGATCAGCGGGCAGGTGTCCGCGATCCGGAGCGTGTCCGGCGTCGCGACCACGCCTTGCCCCGCCAGCCGTTCGACCTCGTCGCGCAGCGCCCAGGGGTCGAGCACGACGCCGTTGCCGATCACGGACGGCGTACCGCGCACGATCCCCGAGGGCAGCAGCGACAATTTATAGGTCTGGTCGCCGACCACCAGCGTGTGCCCGGCGTTGTGCCCGCCCTGGAAGCGCACGACCATATCGGCCCGCTCGGCGAGCCAGTCGACGATCTTGCCCTTCCCCTCGTCGCCCCATTGGGCGCCGATCACCGCTACATTGGCCACTTCACCGTCCCAAGCCTGTTCCGCGGGCGCGTTACGCCGGGAAGGCTCCGGGGTCCACGTCGTTGAACGCGCTAGGCGACCTTGGCGAGGAAGCCGTCGGCAGCGCCCTTCAGTCCGCCCAGTTGGTCGTCCACCTCGCCGAAGCCGTGTCCGAGCCGATCGATCTCGGAGGCGACGCTTTCGGTGTCCTCGCGGATGGCGGCGACGGTGCCGGACATGGAGTCGGCGGCGAGCGCGGTTTCGTCCACGGCGGCGGTGATCGCGGTCACGGTCTGGGCCTGCGCTTCCATGGCGTAGCGGATGCGCTCGGCCGATTCCTGCACCTCGGCGACGGTCGCCTTGATGGATGCGTTGGTGTCGACCGTGGAGCGCGTGGCGGCCTGGATCGCGGCGATCTTGGCGGCGATGTCGTCGGTCGCGCGCGCGGTCTGGGAAGCGAGGCTCTTCACCTCCTGCGCGACGACCGCGAAGCCGCGGCCAGCGTCGCCTGCACGCGCCGCCTCGATGGTGGCGTTGAGCGCGAGGAGGTTGGTCTGGCCGGCAATGTCGCGGATCAGCCCCAGGATGCTCTCGATCGACTTGGCGTGGTCGGACAAGGCCTCGCTCATGCCGACCGCCTGGCCCGCCTGCACGCTCGCCTTGGTCGCGATCTCGGCCGCGGCCTCCACCTCGGTCCTCGCATCCTCGATCGCCCGGATCAGCCCCGCCGCCGTCTGCGCCGCCTCGCGCATCGCCACCGCCGACTGCTCCGCCGCCGCCGCCACCTCCGAAGCCTTGCCCAACACACCGCGCGCGGAGGCGGACGCGCCCCCGGCCTGAACGCGGATGCGCGCGCCGAGGTCGGCCGCGCCCGCGATCGCCTGGGCGATGGTGTCGCGGAACGCCGTGGCGCGCTGTTGCCGGTCGGCGCGCGCCCGATCTTCCTCGTCGCGCACCAGTTCCGCGCTCATGATGTCCGTCTCGATCAGCGCGAGGCGCATGACCGTGTCCGAAAGCCGCCGCATCCGGTCGGCGTCGCCTTCGCAATGCCTGGCGAGCGCGGCGATGGTCGCGCTGTGCGAGCCGGCCAGCGCCGACTGCATCGCGGATTGGGGGATGCCGCCGGCGCGATTGTCGAGCGCGTAGCGGGCCGCCATCTGCTGCCACTTGGCGCCGAACGGGTCGCCATATTTCGCACAGCCATATTCGACGCTGCCGGCGACCCGCCGGACCAGGCGCTCGGGCGTGAAAAAATCCCGGAAATGCTGGGTTTCGGGTGCGGAGACGAACTGATCCCAGAAGCGGGTCGCGATCGCCTGCCGATCCGTGTCGGTCAGCAGCGAGTGGATCTCCGCGCAAGACGGTCCGATCAGACCGTCCCGATCATAGGTCGCGATACGCTCCCGCATGGTCAGGCCGCCACACGCTCGGCGAAGTCGCCGGCGCTGTTCTTGAGGCTGCTGAGCCGCGCCTCGAACGCGCCGAAGCCGTGTCCGAGCCGATCGATTTCGGAGGCGACGCTTTCGGTGTCCTCGCGGATGGCGGCGACGGTGCCGGACATGGAGTCGGCGGCGAGCGCGGTTTCGTCCACGGCGGCGGTGATCGCGGTCACGGTCTGGGCCTGCGCTTCCATGGCGTAGCGGATGCGCTCGGCCGATTCCTGCACCTCGGCGACGGTCGCCTTGATGGATGCGTTGGTGTCGACCGTGGAGCGCGTGGCGGCCTGGATCGCGGCGATCTTGGCGGCGATGTCGTCGGTCGCGCGCGCGGTCTGGGAAGCGAGGCTCTTCACCTCCTGCGCGACGACCGCGAAGCCGCGGCCAGCGTCGCCTGCACGCGCCGCCTCGATGGTGGCGTTGAGCGCGAGGAGGTTGGTCTGGCCGGCAATGTCGCGGATCAGCCCCAGGATGCTCTCGATCGACTTGGCGTGGTCGGACAAGGCCTCGCTCATGCCGACCGCCTGGCCCGCCTGCACGCTCGCCTTGGTCGCGATCTCGGCCGCGGCCTCCACCTCGGTCCTCGCATCCTCGATCGCCCGGATCAGCCCCGCCGCCGTCTGCGCCGCCTCGCGCATCGCCACCGCCGACTGCTCCGCCGCCGCCGCCACCTCCGAAGCCTTGCCCAATACACCGCGCGCGGAGGCGGAGCTGGCCGAGGCCTGGCCGCGCAGCGCTCCGCCTTCTTGCGTCGTTTCCTCGACGGTGCCCGCGATCGTCTCCCGGAACTCGGCCGCCAGCCGGTCGCGCTCGGCCCGCTCGTTGAACCGGTAGTAGCCGTTGTAGAGGGTGCAGTAGATGTCGCTTTCGAGCGAACGCATCCGCATCAGCAGGTCGATGCACCGGCCCAGGCGATCCTCGTCTCCCGCCAGATTGCCACGCAGCTTGGCGATCACCTTGCGGCTGCCGGCGTCGATCATGGCCAGGATGGGGGTCACGCCCACGTCCATCGCGTAAGCGGACGCGACCGTCCGCTCCGCCGACTGGACCCAGGCGAAGCCGCCCAGATCGGTATAGTGGTTGCGGAGATAGGCGACCGCGAGGTCGTACATCCGCTCCTGATCATGGGGCGCCCAGTTCTGCGCGTCGCCATAGACGGCCTTGCGCCGCTCCCAGAGCGCGATCGCGATCTCGCGTGCGTCCGGCTCGATCACCGCCCAGACCTCGCGAGCCAGCTGCTGCGCCGCCGGCCCCAGGTCGAAGACGCGCAGCCGTTCGGCCAGGTCGATCGACTTGCTGACGCTTTCGGGCGGGGGCAGGGTAGGCACGGTGCGACGATCTCCGATGGTTCGCTCCCATCTACCCGCACCTGGTTAAACAGGGGTTAGAGCCGCGCCGGGCTGGCGCTTGCATCGCGGAAATGCGTCCCTAATAGGTCCTGCAAGCCTTCACATCTTCCGAGGATTTCTTCGCCTTGGCCACTCGTTCGCCTGCGCGGCCACTCTCGCCGCATCTCCAGATCTGGCGCTGGGGCCCGCACATGCTGGTCTCCATCATCCACCGTGCGCTGGGCGTCGGGATGGCGCTGGTCGGCGCGCCGCTGCTGACCTGGTGGCTCGCCGCCGCGGCGACGGGCGGCGAAACCTATGCGACGTTCCTCGACGTCTTCACGACGGAGGCCGGCGCGCTGAACGTGATCGGCTACGTCATCTTCATCGGGCTGAGCTGGGCGGTGCTGCAGCACATGATGTCGGGCATCCGCCATCTCGTGCTCGACACGGGCGCCGGCTACGAACTGCGCCGGAACAAGCGCGGCGCGCTCCTGACGATGGTGCTATCGGCGCTGCTGACGGTCCTGTTCTGGGCCTATCTGCTGGGGATCAAGTAATGGGCACGGGCACCAGCATCGGCCGCGTGCGCGGCCTCGGCGCGGCCAAGGAAGGGACGCATCACTGGTGGCGGCAGCGGCTGACCGCCGGGCTCAACATCGCGCTGATGAGCTGGCTGCTTCTCTCGCTCGCGCGGCTGTCCGGCTATGACCTCGCCAGCGTGCGGCTGTGGATCGGCTCGCCCTGGGTGGCGATCCCGCTCGCGCTTCTCGTCGCGAACGTTTTCTATCACTTCCGCCTGGGCCTGCAGGTCGTGATCGAGGACTACCAACATGACGAGACCCGGGTCGTGCTGATGGTGCTGCTCAACGTCTACACGGTCGTGCTCGCCGCGACGGCCATCTTCTCCGTCCTCAGGATCGCTTTCACCGGAGCCCCACGCTGATGCCTGCCGCGTACAAGATCGTCGATCACACCTATGACGCGGTCGTCGTCGGGGCAGGGGGGTCGGGCCTGCGCGCGACCATGGGCATCGCCGAAGCCGGGCTGAAGACCGCCTGCATCACCAAGGTCTTCCCGACCCGCAGCCACACCGTCGCGGCGCAGGGCGGCATTGCCGCGTCGCTCGGCAACATGGGTCCGGACCATTGGACCTGGCACATGTATGACACGGTGAAGGGCTCGGACTGGCTCGGCGACCAGGACGCGATCGAATATCTGTGCCGCGAGGCGCCGGCTGCGATCTATGAGCTGGAGCATGCCGGCCTGCCCTTCAGCCGCACCGACGAGGGCAAGATCTACCAGCGCCCCTTTGGCGGCATGATGCAGAATATGGGCGAAGGCCCGCCCGCGCAGCGCACTTGCGCGGCCGCGGACCGCACCGGCCATGCGATGCTGCATACGCTGTACCAGCAGTCGCTGAAGTACGACGCCGACTTCTACATCGAGTATTTCGCGCTCGACCTGATCATGGAGGACGGGGCGTGCCGGGGCGTGATCGCGCTCTGCATGGAGGACGGCTCGATCCACCGCTTCCGCGCGCATCAGACGGTGCTGGCGACCGGCGGCTATGGACGCGTCTACTATTCGGCGACGTCCGCGCACACCTGCACCGGCGACGGCAACGCCATGGTGCTGCGCGCCGGGCTGCCGCTCCAGGACATGGAGTTCGTGCAGTTCCACCCGACCGGCATCTACGGCGCGGGCGTGCTCATCACCGAGGGCGCACGCGGCGAGGGCGGCTACCTGACCAACTCGGAAGGCGAGCGCTTCATGGAGCGCTACGCGCCGTCGGCCAAGGACCTCGCCTCACGCGACGTGGTCAGCCGCTCGATGGCGATGGAGATGCGCGAGGGCCGTGGCGTCGGCCCGCATAAGGATCATATCTACCTCCACCTCGACCATATCGACCCCAGGGTGCTGCACGAGCGGCTGCCCGGCATCACCGAGACGGGCAAGATCTTCGCGGGCGTCGACCTGACGCGCCAGCCGCTGCCGGTCACGCCGACGGTCCACTACAACATGGGCGGCATCCCGACCAACTTCCACGGCGAGGTCGTGACGCTCAGGGAGGGCAACCCCGACGCGGTCGTGCCGGGCCTGTTCGCGGTCGGCGAGGCCGCCTGCGTGTCGGTGCATGGCGCGAACCGGCTCGGCTCCAACAGCCTGATCGACCTGGTCGTGTTCGGCCGGGCGACGGGTCTGCGCATCCGCGATATCCAGAAGCCGGGCCAGACCCACGCGCCGCTGCCGGCCGGCTCGGAAGAGCTGTCGCTCACCCGCCTCGACCGCTTCCGCCACGCCGCCGGCGGGACGCGCACGGCCGTGCTGCGCGACCGGATGCAGCGCACCATGCAGAAGCATTGCGCCGTGTTCCGCGATAATGCTCTGCTGAGCGAGGGCCAGGCGCAGATCGGAGAGATTTATCGTGGGCTGGCCGACGTCTCCGTCGCCGACCGGTCGCTGATCTGGAATACCGACCTGGTCGAGACGCTGGAGCTCGACAACCTCTTGGCCCAGGCTGTGGTGACCGTGGAGAGTGCCGCGAACCGCAAGGAAAGCCGTGGCGCGCACGTCAACGAGGATTATCCGGAGCGCGACGACGCTAACTGGATGAAGCACACGATCACGACGTTCGAGGGCTGGGGCGGCGAGGGCGGCGCGACCGCGATCGCCTACCGCCCCGTCCACGACTACACGCTGACCGACGACGTGGATTACATCAAACCCAAGAAGCGGGTGTACTGAGGCCACGCACGGACACGCGAAGCGTATCCTACCATACCGTCAGGCCTGCTTAGGAGATTCCTCACTTTCCCGACCCTAAACCGGGGTGTGGACTCGCAGGAATGGCAGGGGAAGGACGCGGCGTTCGAGTCCGCTGACTGGCGGGACGCCGCGCCGCCGACTGTGCCCAAAGCAAAGCGCCGGGCATTGGCGGCCCGTCGCTCATCACCTTCGCAGCGCGATCCCTTCCATATCCGGAGCCGTCCGGTGAGCCGGGTCGAGGAAAGAGAGCGCGCGCGCACGATCGTGGAGGCGGCGCGTTCGGTCGTGACCGCGACCTTCGCCGACATTCGTTTCGGGCGCCGGCTGGACATGGCGTCGCTGGAACCGGTGGTGGCCGGGATCGCCGCATCCGTCAGCCGCGATCCGGCCGCTCTGCCGGGCGTGACGCGGCTGAAGCAGGTGCACGAATACACCTATCTCCACTCCGTCGCCGTGTGCGGCCTCATGATCGCGCTCGCCCGTGAACTCGGCCTGCCTGACGGAGCTACCCACGAGATCGGGCTGGCCGGCCTGCTCCACGACGTCGGCAAGGCCAAAGTGCCCGTGGCCCTGCTGGACAAGCCCGGACCGCTGAACCTGGAGGAGTATGCGGTCGTTCAGCAGCATACCACTCGCGGTCGGGAGCTGCTGGAGGAGGCGGGCCTGACCTCCCCGATCGCGCTGGACGTCTGTCTTCACCACCATGAGCGCGTGGACGGTCAGGGCTACCCTGACCGGCTCGCGGCACCGGACATCAGCATTCATGCCCGCATGGGAGCGGTTTGCGACGTCTACGACGCCGTGACCTCACGGCGTGCCTACAAGAAGAGTTGGTCGCCCGGAGCGGCGCTGGAATGGATGAGCGAGACGACCGGCCAGTTCGACCCGCAGGTGCTGGGCGCCTTCCGCCGGATCATCGGCCCGTTCCCGATCGGCTCGCTGGTGCGGCTCGAGAGCCAACGCCTGGGCTTGGTCGTGGATGAGGACGACGCGCCCGGAGGCGCTCACCAGGTCTGCGTGTTCATGTGCGCGGCGACCCGCCGGCAGCTCACCCCCGTCAGGGTCGGCACGGCCCGGGATCCGATCCTCGGCCTCGAATTGTCGAGCCGGTGGCACCTGGACGACTGGGCGGCCCGCCGCACGGCGCTCCTGGCGGAGTTCAGACGGGCATAGCGTCGGCTTGCGGGTGCCTTCCGCGCGTGTCACTCGTCTCCCGTGGGTGCGTCATTCGCCTGGCTGCTGCCGCTGGTGACCCTTCTAGGGATGGCGGCGGGCGGCATGGTTCCAGGGCGGTTCGGCGCTCGAGCGGTTGATCCCTTCTACTCGAAGCACGTGAACGCTGGCGGGATTCTGGTGGTCGCTTCGGCCCGGACGCCAGACGAAGCGCTTGCTGCGGCGCGGGACATCGTGCGGGACATGCTGCGCCATCGCCCGGATCTACGCCGCTGGCTCGTCCAGCAGGGCTATCGCGTGGCGGCGATGGCGCCGGACGAGACCACGACCGATCTGCCCGAGCAGCGCGGCTGGACCAAGCCCGCGCCCGACGACCCGCGCCTGACGCGGTGCGAGCGCAAGCACTATGCCGAGCGGATCGGGCGATTGACCGACCGGCAATATTGGGACGCGCGCGCCCGCGGCATGTCTGGGCCGCTGACCAGCGCGGGTGCGGAGAACCTGCTGGCGGGACCGAACGACCGCTACCATGGCGAGAACATCCTGGTGCACGAGTTCGCGCACGACGTGCTGCAGGCGATCCGGGCAGTGGATCCGCCGCTCTTTGCGAAAGTCCAGGCAGCGTACGCCAACGCACTGGCCGAGGGGCGCTGGAAGGACGAATATGCCTCGACCACCGTGGACGAGTATTGGGCGGTGGGCACGCAGTTCTGGTTCAACTCCGGGCGGATCGTCACGTTCGATCAGGTCCGGGTGCTGTCGGACGCCGACCTCGCCCGCTACGATCCGCCGCTCGCGGCCGTGCTGCGCGCCGCCTATGGCGACCGCCACCGGCTGAAGGGAGACCGCTTCTACATGCACCCGGCGCGCGTGCCGAAAGGGGCGCTGCCGAAGTTTACCGCGGAGCAGTGCTGACCCGGCGGGCGGAACGAAGCGCCGCCGCGCCCGCGATCGCGCTGCCGACCAGCACCGCCGTCGCGAGCGGTCGCTTGGCGGCGCTGGTGTAGAGGCTGAACGGCTTGGGCGTGCGCTCGCCCGAGCGTTCCCGGCCCACGTTCACCTCCGGCGCCCACATGTTGGTGGGCGGCTGACTCTTCCGCTCGTCGAAGAACGCCGGGATGCCGAGCGGGGCGAGCACGTCGTACAGGCTCTTGAAATGCTGCGCGAACATGGCCTGCGCCACGCCCGAGCCGCCGACCGTGATCTCGCGCCGGTGATGGCCGCAGCAATAGAGGATCGCGTCCGCGACCAGTTCCGGCGTGTAGACGGGCGGCGGCGCCTGCGCCTCGCCGGGGCTGGCGTGGTTGGGGGCGTGCTGCGCGATGGGCGTGTCGATCCCACTCGGCTTCACGAGCGAAACCGAGATGGGCAGGCGATCGGCCTTCAGCTCGATGCGGAGCGAGTCGACGAACCCCTTGGCCGCGTGCTTGGACGCGGCGTAGGCGGACAGGATCGGGCTCGGCAGGTCGGACGCGATCGAGCCGACGGTGACGATCGCCCCGCCGCGCTCGCGCAGATGCTCGATCGCGGTCAGGCAGCCATGCACGACGCCCCAGTAGTTGGTCTCGAACAGCCGCCGGTGCTCGTTCTCGGGCGTGTCGACCAGCTTGGCGTAGATCGCCATGCCGGCGTCGTTGACCCAGCTGTCGATGCGGCCCCAGCGCGCGACCGCTTTGTCGGCGGCGGCCCGCACCTGCGTGCCGTCGCCCACGTCCGCCACCGCGTAGTCGGCTTCGCCGCCCTTCGCGTTGATGTCGGTGACGATCTCCGTCAGCGCCTGCTCACTGCGGGAGACGAGCAGAACCTTGGCGCCGGCCCGTGCAGCCCGCCGGGCCGTCGTCAGCCCGATGCCCGAGCTCGCGCCCGTGATCACGATCACCTGCTCGGCCAGCGGCCTCAATTTGATCGACATTGCGTATCCTTTCGCAACTTGAAACCGGAAGCGCAGGGGCCGGGTTCCGCCGCTTGACAGCCGTCGGGTCCGCCGGAAACCTGTGTTGCGATGCCCCGTCGCCTCCGTCTCGCGCTTGCCGCCGCTGTCACGCTGGTCGGCGCGGCGCCGGCGCAGCAGCCCTTCCGGCCGGTCGAGCACCGCTATGCCGCACCGCTGATCGACCGCGCCTCGCCGCAGGAGCTGGCGATGCTCGCCGACCAAGGGCTGGCCATCGAGCATGACCGTCCTCCGGCCCAGGCGCTCGCGGAGCATCGCCGCCTCGATGCCGCGCTCCGACACCTGCAGCCGCAACGCCCCGGGGTCGTCGACGCCTATGTTCTTTCCGTCGGGCTCGACAGCGATCCCGTGTTCGGGCGCGAGGCGCGGGAAGCCGGACGTGTGCTGACCCGGCGCTATGGCGCGGCGGGCCGGTCCGTGACGCTGGCGGGCAGCGACGGCCAAGCTGAGTCCACCCTGCCGATGGGCTCGCCCGCGAATGTCGCCGCGGTGCTCGCGCGGATGGCCGAGCTGATGGACGGGCGCGAGGACGTGCTGGTGCTCTACACTACCAGCCACGGCGCGCCGTTCGGCATTGTCTACAATGACGGTGACCAGGGATTCGGCGCGATCTCCCCCTACCGGCTCTGGGGGCAGCTGAAGGCGCTCGGGATCCAGAACCGGCTCCTGCTCATCAGCGCCTGCTATGCGGGCGTGTTCGTGCCGCTGCTCGGGTCCGACACGACGGCGATCGTAACGGCGGCATCGGCGGACCGGACGTCGTTCGGCTGCCGCGCCGACATGGACTGGACCTTTTTCGGCGACGCCTTGATAAACCAGGCGCTCCGCAAGCCCCAGCCGCTGGCGGCGGCCGCGGCGGAGGCGCAGGCCCTGATCGGCGGCTGGGAGGCGCGGGGTCGTCTGGAACCCTCGCGACCGCAGGTGATGATCGGCGCGGGCGCGCGGCGATGGCTCGCCGCATTGGAGGCGCGCGTGCCAGCCGGGGGGCAGCCGGTCGGCAGGCCCGCGATCCTGTCGCTGGAACCCGGCCCGTCGCCCGACCCGCGTCGCTGACGGGCAGCTTTCGCCCTAACCCAGGATGGACCGGACCCGTGGGGCGGAACCAACCCGCCCATGCCCCGTTGCGGGGCCGAAATGACGAACCACTCCGACAACAACGCGAGCAACTATCCGCTGCTCGCCCACCCTCACGTGCAGCTGCATGGGCCGGTGGATGGCAACATGTATGCAAGCTTCAAGCAGCAGGTCGCGGCCGCGCCGACGGACGGCCCGCTCGTGGTGTCGATCACCACGCTCGGCGGCGATCCGGAGATGGGCCGGGCCATGGGCGACGACATCCGCCTGCTGCGCGACTTCACCGGGCGCGAGGCGCTGTTCCTGGGCAAGGTCGCGGTCTACTCGGCCGGCGCGACGTTCATGGCGGCCTTTCCCGTCGACAAACGCTTCCTGACGCATGGCACGCGGCTGATGCTGCACGAGCGCCAGTATCACGGCCAGCTCGCGCTCGAGGGGCCGCTCTCCATCCTGCCGTCGGTGCTCAAGGCCAAGCTGCACGAGATCGAGGAGTCGATCGGGATCCAGGAGGAAGGCTTCCGGGAGATCGTGGCCGGTTCGCGCGTCAGCTTCGAGGAGCTGCGCGACAAGGCGACCGCCAACTGGTATATCGGCGCGGAGCAGGCGCGCGAGCTGGGGCTGGTTCTGGACGTTATCTGAGCCGGCCGCTGCACGCCCTCTGCACGGCCTTCTCACCGAAGCAACTTTGGGCCTGAGCCGCCCCGATCCGTAGCGTCGGGCGCACCACGATCGAAAGGTGCGCCCATGTCCGAACCGCCTCGTCCGTACCGGTCGCCCGGAGGCAAGCTCGCGCTCTGCGTCCTGTTGGGCGCGCTGCTCACCATCCCGCTGTTCGCGGTCTACCTGCTGGTCTGGGATCGTCAGAACCAGGCCGATACCGCGCGCGGCGCCATCGTGGCGGGCTGGGGCGCGCCGCAGCGGCTGGCGGGGCCGGTGCTGGTCATCCCCTATCAGGCGCAGTCGACCGAGGTCGTGACGCAGAATGGCCGCGCGGTGACCCGCGCCGTCACCGTCGAGCGCGAGTTGACGCTGGCGCCCGATCAGGCCGACCTTCGCACCACGATCGCGCCGGAGCGCCGGCGCAAGTCGATCTACGAGGCGGTCATCTACACCGCCCATGCCGACGGGCGGGTGCGGTACGCCCTGCCGGCCGATCTGGCCCGGACCGGCGTTTCGGCCGGCCAGCTCCAGCTCGCGCGCGCCGAGCTCCGCTTCGGCCTCGCCGACCCGCGGGGGCTGGCGGGCGCGCCGCCCGTCGTGCTCTTCGCCGGGCGCAGCGCGGCGCTCAGGCCCGGGCGCGGACCGAGCGAGACCGGCGGGGCGGGGTTCGTCGCGCCGGTCGACGCGAGCGCGCTTGGCCGCGGACCCGTCCCTGCGAGCTTCCGCTTCGCGTTCCGCGGCAACGCCTCGCTCGGCCTGGTGCCGCAGGCGGGCGACACGCGCTGGACGGTGACGGGGGCCTGGCCGACGCCCGGCTATTCGGGCGGCTTCCTGCCGGTCTCGCGCCGGAGCGAGCGGGGCGGCTTCGCGGCCGAGTGGCGCGTCGGCAACCTCGCGCTCGGCCGGGCGCTCGCTTCGACAGGCGATCCTGCCTCCGGCACGGCCGAGGTCGGGCAGCGCATGGCGGGCGCGGCCACCATTCCGGCCGGCGACTATGAGGCGCGCGTCGACTTGGTCGCGCCCGTCGATCTGTACAGCCAGGTCGACCGCTCGGTGAAGTACGGCTTCCTGTTCATCGGCTTCACCTTCGCCGCCTTCCTGCTCTTCGACGTGATCGGCGGCGTGCGCGTGGCGATGCCGGAGTATCTGCTGGTCGGCATCGCGCTGATCTTGTTCTTCGTGATGCTGCTAGCGTTCGCGGAGGTGATCGGCTTCGCGCCCGCCTATTTCCTCGCGTCTGCCGCCGTGATCGGGCTGCTCGCGGCCTATTCTGCCGCGATCCTGCGCAGCTGGCGGCGCGGCGGCCTCATCGCCGGGCTGCTCTCGGGTCTCTACGCCGTGCTCTACGTCCTGCTCAGCCTGGAGGCCTTCTCGCTGGTGATCGGCTCTGTGCTGCTCTTCGTGGCATTGGCAGGCGTTATGTATGTGACCCGCCGCCTCGACTGGAGCGGGCCGGTGCCGCATCCACGTTAGCGGATCGAACACGGGCCGTTGAGAATGGGGGCGAGCGTCGCTATCTCGCCCCCAGCTCGACAGAGGACCCTCATGGCTCAGTTCCGCCTGCCCAAGAACAGCGTCGTCAAGAAGGGGAAGGCGCACGCGCCCGCGACCGGCGCGACGCGCGTGAAGTCGTTCAGGATCTATCGCTACGATCCCGATAGCGGCGACAACCCGCGCTACGACACGTTCGAGATCGACCTCGACAAGACCGGGCCGATGGTCCTGGACGCGCTCATCAAGATCAAGGCGGAGCAGGACCCGACGCTCACCTTCCGCCGGTCGTGCCGCGAGGGCATCTGCGGCTCCTGCTCGATGAACATCGACGGCCGCAACGGGCTCGCCTGCACCACCGCGATCGAGGACGTGAAGGGCGAGGTGAAGATCACGCCCCTGCCGCACATGGACGTGATCAAGGACCTGGTTCCGGACTTCACCCATTTCTATGCGCAATATGCCTCGATCCGGCCCTGGCTGCAGACGGTCAGCCCGCCGCCGTCGGGGAAGGAGCGGCTGCAGTCCCCGGAGGACCGCGCCAAGCTGGACGGGCTCTACGAGTGCATCCTGTGCGCCTGCTGCTCGACGTCGTGCCCCAGCTACTGGTGGAACGGCGACAAGTTCCTGGGGCCTGCGATCCTGCTCCAGGCCTATCGCTGGCTCGCCGACAGCCGCGACGAGATGACGGGCGAGCGGCTGGATCAGCTGGAGGATCCGTTCCGGCTGTACCGCTGCCACACCATCATGAACTGCGCGAACGTCTGTCCCAAGGGTCTGAACCCGGCCAAGGCGATCGCGGAGATCAAGAAGATGGAGACGGAACGCGTCCTTTGACGCGTAAGGTCTCCACCCCCGCGCAGGCGGGGGTCCAGAGCGGCGGAGGTGATCGCTCGCGGCCCTGGGCTCCCGCCTTCGCGGGAGCACCCGCATGACCACGCCCCTCTTCACCTACGACGACGATCCCGCCGAGCCCGGCTGGAAACGCTGGCAGTTCCGCGACGCAACCCGGTTCAACGCCTTCATCGAGCCGCTGTTCGTCCGGATGGAGGGCGAGGTCGCCCGGGTGCGGATGCACCCCGAGCGGAGGCATTCTAACATGCGCGATGCGGTGCATGGCGGCGCGCTGCTCGGCTTCATGGACGTGGCTCTGTTCGCAGCCAGCCGCGGCTTCGGGGTGATCGGGGCGGGCGGGGCGGTGACGCTCGACCTGTCGGCTCAGTTCATCGGCGCGGGGCGCTGGGGCGAGCCGCTGGAGGCGCGGATCGAGCTTCTGCGCGAGACCGGCCGGATGCTGTTCCTGCGCGGCTTGGTGGTGCAGGATGGCCAGCCCACGATCGCGAGCTTCACGGGGACGCTGAGGAAGATGGGGTGAGCGTGAGGTGCGGCAGTCCCTCTCCCCCCGTGGGAGAGGGAGGGAGCCGACGCAGTCGGCGGAAGGGTGAGGGGGCGCTCGCACGGCGAGCGCGCGGCGCTTTGGCGCCGCACCCCACATCCGTCTCGGCTGCGCCGAGCCACCTTTTCCCACAAGGGGAGAAGGGTGCATGAGCGCGGTCCTTCCCGCCTACGACCAGCTCGTCGCCGCCGGCGAGCTGCGTCCCGACCCCGATCAGCGCGCCGCCGCCGCCCGGCTCGACACGCTCGCAGCGGATCTGGAGGCCGCACCGAGGCGCGGCAGCACCTTGTGGCGGCTGATGGGGCGCAAGCCCATGCCCCCGCGCGGCGTGTATCTGTGGGGCGGCGTCGGGCGGGGCAAGTCGATGCTGATGGACCTGTTCTTCGACCATCTTTCGATCGGGCGGAAACGTCGGGTCCATTTCGCCGAGTTCATGCTGGAGGTGCACGGCCGCATCGCGATCGAGCGGCGGCGCGAAGCTGGCGACCCCATCCCGCCCGTCGCGGCGGCGCTGGCGGACGAGGCGCGATGCCTCGCGTTCGACGAGATGATGGTGACCAACTCGCCCGACGCGATGATCCTGTCGCGGCTGTTCACCGCACTGATCGAGGCGGGGGTGACCGTGGTCACCACCAGCAACCGCGCACCGGCGGACCTGTACAAGAACGGCCTGAACCGCGAGCACTTCCTGCCTTTCATCCAGCTTCTGGAGACGTCGCTCGACGTCGTGCCGCTGAACGGCCCCGTCGATTACCGCCGCGACCGGCTGGGGGCGCAGGACACCTGGCTCGTGCCGAACGGGCCGGAGGCGACCGCGCAGCTGTCGGCCGCCTTTTTCCGGTTGACGGACTATCCGCCCGAGGATCGCGAGCACGTCCCTTCCGAGGAGCTGACGGTGCAGGGCCGCATGCTGCATGTGCCCAAGGCGCTGAAGGGCGTGGCGGTCTTCTCCTTCAAGCGGCTGTGCGCGGAGGCAAGGGGCGCGGCCGACTATCTGGCGATCGCGCGGCGCTACCATACCGTCATTCTGGTCGGCGTGCCGGTGCTCGGGCCGGAGAACCGCAACGAGGCGGCGCGGTTCGTCCAGCTCATCGACGCGCTGTACGAATACCGGGTCAAGCTGCTTGCCGCGGCCGACGCGCAGCCCGACCAGCTCTATCCGGCGGGCGACGGCCGGTTCGAGTTCCAGCGCACCGTCAGCCGGCTGGAGGAGATGCGGTCGGAGGACTATCTGGGCGAGGCACACGGCATCTCTTGATACTGCGAACCACTCGCAACACTAGAGGTTAACGGTTGCCCTCCTACCCGGAACGGCCTATGCGCGCGGCACTTCCGCCCACATCCGCATGAGAGAGGTTCGATGGCCCGCAAGAAGATCGCGCTGATCGGCGCCGGCAATATCGGCGGCACGCTCGCCCATCTCGCCGCGCTCAAGGGCCTGGGCGACATCGTCCTTTTCGACGTGGTCGAGGGCGTGCCGCAGGGCAAGGCGCTGGACCTGAGCCAGTGCGGGCCGGTCGAGGGCTTCGACGCGCGGATCGTCGGCACCAACGACTATGCCGACATCGCCGGCGCCGATGTGTGCATCGTCACCGCGGGCGTCGCGCGCAAGCCCGGCATGAGCCGCGACGACCTGCTCGGCATCAATCTCAAGGTCATGAAGGCGGTGGGCGAGGGCATTAAGGCGCACGCGCCGGACGCCTTCGTGATCTGCATCACCAACCCGCTCGACGCGATGGTATGGGCGCTACGCGAGTTCTCCGGCCTGCGCCATGAGAAGGTGGTCGGCATGGCGGGCGTGCTCGACAGCGCCCGCTTCAGCCACTTCCTCGCCGAAGAGTTCAAGACCTCGGTCAAGGACGTCAACACCTTCGTGCTCGGCGGCCATGGCGACACGATGGTGCCGGTGCTGGAATACTCCACCGTCAGCGGCATCCCGGTCAGCGACCTGATCGCGATGGGCTTCTCGACCAAGGAGCGCGTGGACGAGATCGTCAAGCGCACGCGGGGCGGCGGCGGCGAGATCGTCGCGCTGTTGAAGACCGGCTCGGCCTATTACGCGCCCGCCACCAGCGGCATCGCGATGGCGGAGGCATACCTGTACGACCAAAAGCGCATCCTGCCCGCGGCCGCGCACCTGACCGGTCAGTATGGCATCGACAATCTCTATGTCGGTGTTCCTGTCGTGATCGGCGCGGGCGGCGTGGAGAAGATCGTCGAGGTCCAGCTGTCCGATGAGGCCAAGCAGAACCTCCAGGTCTCCGTCGATGCGGTCAAGGAGTTGCTGGTCGCCTGCAAGGGCATCGACTCCAGCCTGAACTGATCGGCCGGCCTGCCGCGGACCGCACCCCAGGAGTTATCATGAGCATCCTCGTCGACCGGAACACCAAGGTCATCACTCAGGGCATGACCGGCGAAACCGGCAGCTTCCACACCAAGGCCGCGCTCGACTACGGCACGCAGATGGTCGGGGGCGTCACGCCGGGGAAGGGCGGGACCGAGCATCTGGGCCTGCCCGTGTTCGACACGGTGGAAGAGGCGGTGGCGAAGACCGGCGCGACCGCGTCCGTCATCTATGTGCCGCCCCCCTTTGCCGCGGACTCGATCCTGGAGGCGATCGACGCCGAGGTGCCGCTGATCGTGACGATCACCGAAGGCATTCCCGTACTCGACATGGTGAAGGTGAAGCGCGCGCTGGTAGGCTCCAAGTCGCGGCTGATCGGCCCCAACTGCCCGGGCGTGCTGACGCCGGGCGAGTGCAAGATCGGGATCATGCCGGGTTCGATCTTCAAGAAGGGTTCGGTCGGCGTTGTCTCGCGCTCGGGCACGCTGACTTATGAAGCGGTGTTCCAGACCACCAATGCCGGGCTGGGTCAGACGACCGCGGTCGGGATCGGCGGCGATCCCGTCAACGGCACCAACTTCATCGACGTGCTGGAGATGTTCCTGGCCGACGAGGAGACCCAGTCGATCATCATGATCGGCGAGATCGGCGGTTCGGCCGAGGAGGAAGCGGCGCAGTTCCTGAAGGACGAGGCGAAGCGCGGCCGCAAGAAGCCCATGGCGGGCTTCATCGCCGGCCGCACCGCGCCCCCGGGCCGGCGCATGGGCCATGCCGGCGCGATCGTGTCGGGCGGCCAAGGCGGCGCCGAGGACAAGATCGCCGCGATGGAGGAAGCGGGGATCAAGGTGTCGGCGAGCCCGAGCGAACTCGGGTCGACGCTCGTGAGCGTGTTGAGGGGGTAGTCGTTCTCCCTCTCCCGGTGGGAGAGGGAGGGAGCCGCGCGCCAGCGCGGCGGAAGGGTGAGGGTGAGCGCCGCTCCTCGCCCTCACCTTCCCACCCGCGTCG